>CENL01011356.1_pt1 | contig 139860 bp, 106 predicted proteins | sample 530221 | NCBI WGS metagenome assembly CENL01 (sample SAMEA2619791, study PRJEB7988) | marine metagenome | isolation source: saline water (ENVO:00002010), including
ATGGACGATTCCTTATGAGATATACAGAACACAATTCAAACTTGAAGGAACTGAATGTTCTCCAGAGTCGGAATAGGTTTTGTCTGGTGTCGAAACTCGTGAGAGCTTCCTTTCCTTTTCTATAAGTGTAGGCGATCTGTAAAGCAGTGGCAAGATTTGCTCCCTAAACTGAGAGTTTAAAACCGGTTTCTTCTGAAAATCATTCTGAAATTGAATTCTGAGGTCCCGCCGGATACATTGCACGGGGGCTGTTTTTGTATCTCTGCCAGTCATTTCAGACCAGATGCATCTGAGAATTGAGGACACCGTTGTAAAAATGGGGTTTCCACCAGGGGGATGATTAATATTTCTGCTTTAAAACCGGGCAACACCTACCATGCAGCCTGAAGTTCAAATTTTGACAGGTATAGCCGGTTCCGGTAAAACGGATCGCTTACTGGATGAATATCGCAGTGCGTTGCAGGAAGGCCTGAAACGTCATGTTCCCGGTAAAACCCTCTGGCTTTCCCCTACCGTCCGTTCACGCAGGCAGGTTCTCGATCAGTTGCTCAGCCCGGAAATGCCGGTGTGTTTTGCTCCTCATGTATTTACCTTCGAGGCTTTTGCCGAGACAATTTTACAGTCGCTCGATCAGCCTGTTCAGACCCTGCCAGAAATCTCCAAACGTTATCTGCTCAGGAGCATTGTGGATGACCTGGTAGCTGCAGGTCAGATTCAGTATTTCAGTTCCATCGCGGGCACGACCGGCTTTCTGGATCTGATCTCGCATTTTATTTCTGAATTAAAACGGGAAGAGATCTGGCCGGAACAGTTTTCCGAGGCATGTGGGCGTTTAAAAACAGATTCCCGCCAGAAAGATCAGGAACTGGCATTAATCTATGATCGATATCAAGTCGCATTACATGAAATGCGACGTTATGACTCTGAGGGAAGATTCTGGTCTGCCCGGACTGCGCTACAGGAAGGAATGTGGGGCCCTTTCGGCGAGTTTGATCTGATCGTTCTGGATGGTTTTGCTGATTTTACTCATACACAGTACGAGATCCTGGAACTGCTGGCGGCCAGAACCAGCAGGCTGTTGATTTCACTTCCCCTGGAAAATAATTTACGACGCCAGGATTTATTTGCAAAATCCGTGGTCGCCAGGCAGGTTCTTGAAAACAGACTGCCGGGAACGATTCGCTGCGTTGCCTGCGAGCGTGATGCACCTGCGTCTTCCCGGTCTCAGATCTGTGATGCGTTATTTGATAATCCTCGAGGGATTAAACCATCTCCGTCTGCAGAACAAATCAAGGTTCTGGCGGTCGCCGGTCAACGGAATGAACTGGAAGTACTGGCAGTTGAAATCAAGCAGTTACTGCTGCAGGGAGTTCCACCGGAAGAGATTTCGCTGGTATTCCGATCGACGCTGGAATACGGCGACCTGATCCACGAAACCCTGTCCGCAGCCGGGATTCCTTATTTCCTCGGGCAGGAACAGGAGTTTTCCCGGTTTCCCGTGATCAGGGCCATATTTACCTTTCTGCAGATTGAGCTGGATAACTGGTCGTTCGACAGTCTGATGTCCATTCTGGATTCGAATTATTTTTCACCAGGCTGGCCCGAATACAAATCGGGGACTGCTGTGCGTTGCCTTTCCCGGATCTTACGAGAGCTGAAGATCGATTCCGGTAAAACCGATATTTTGAACGCTCTGGAAAAGGAATACCGGAAAGCAAACGAGCTTTGTGCCCGTTACCCTGATCAGCCGAAGCGACAGGCGATACTGCTGGAAATGGAGTCTGCGTATCATCTCGCAAAGCGACTTTCCAGTGCAACTCAAAAATTGCGCGGCAAAGAACTGTTTGTGACGTGGATTGAAATATTGATCTCGCTGGCGAATGAATTTGGCTTGCCCAAAGCCTGGTCCAGCGAGGAGCCCGGAACAGAGGCTCTCGATCAACGCGATCAACTGGTCTGGGAACGGTTTCAGAAACTCCTGTTTCATGCTGTCTCTGAAGTAGACCAGATTGAGCAGTTTCATCAGCGGGAAGCCGCTCCCCTGGATTTACTCACATTTCGGAGTTTACTGCTGGATCTCCTGGAACAGCAGACTCTCGCATTACAAACGGAAGAAACGGGGCGGGTTCAGGTTCTGGATGCGTCTCAATTGAGAAATCTGAGTGTCCCTTATCTGCTGGTAGGAGGGCTCAGTGAAGCCAGTTTCCCCCGCAGCCATCGGGAGGATTGCCTTTACAGTGAAAAAGACCGTGGGGAATTAAATGAGTACGGACTCTCATTGAAGCGTCACGCTAATCAACAGCAGGAAGAAATGCTGTTGTTTTATGAGGTGATGACACGATTTTCAAAACGGCTCATTCTGAGTTACCCTGCCATCAGCTCTACAGGACAGCCCTTATTTGCCAGTCCTTATCTGACTGCTTTAATGGATCTGTTTGAACCAGGGGCACTTTCGGTTAGACAGGTGGGAGAATTGAATCCACTGCCTCGTCGGGAGCAGGCGATGTCGGCACGTGATCTTCGCATTCTGGCAATTGATGAATTGAAACGGGATCAGCCAGGACTGTTTTTGCAAATTCTGGAAGAACCGGGGTTCCAGGCCACTGCCCGGAATATACTTTCAGCTGCGGAAATGGCAGTAGCCAGGTTTGAGCAGGAAGGCTTTACCGAATATGAAGGGATCATGGTCTCCGCTGCGACTCGACAGGCCATCCATGAGCGATTTCCGCAGGACTACGAATTCAGTACTACTCAACTGGAGTTGTATCTGGCTTGTCCCTTTCAGTTTTTTGTACAGAATGTACTGGGGATTGAGGTACCTGAGCCACCTGAATTAAGAACCAATTTTCTGCAGCGGGGAATTCACGTCCACAGTATTCTGACTCGCTTGTATGAACAGCTCGGTTCAGAAGGCGATAACGCGCAGTTGTATGAAGCTGATCAGGTAGAGCCGCTGTTTCTTGAATTACTGGAAAAACGAGTCTCGGATTCTGATGTCGAATCCAAACTGCAACAGGTATTGCTGTCGATTGAGAAACAGATCCTGAAGGACTGGGGAGGTCTGTTTGCCGAACAGTCAGTAACTTATGGTCAACTGTTTGAGGAACTGTGGGATACGGTTCCCGCGATCGTCGGCCGGGAGGTCCCATTTGGAAAAGTGCCTGGGGAGCCAGACCCGTCACAAAGACAGTATCAGCATCTGACGCTGGGAACCGGTACGCGTGAAACGCGCGTTCGAGGGCAGATTGACCGGATTGACGTGGGGACGATTAACGGTCAGAAATATTTCAACATTATTGATTACAAGACAGGGCGGAGCGTTCCCTCTTCGACGGAAATCCGAACTGGTAAGAAGCTGCAGCTGGCCTTGTATCTGATTGCCGCTCGTCGACTGGGGATGATTGACGCCGATGCGGAACCCTTCCATCTGGGGTACTGGAAGATCCAGGAGTCTGGTTTTGTCATGCCTTTGCATTCTGCTCGCAAGAGAATGATCGAACCCATCTCGCCTGAGGATCTGGAGGTTCTGGAAGTGACGCTGGAAGGCCTGGTTCCTCATCTGGCAGCGTTCATTAGGAGTGGTTTTTTCCCCGTGCAAGTGGATGAAAAAATCGCTCATCTCGACCAGGCGTTTCAATCGGTCTGTCGTGCTTCCCAGGTGGAGAGCTATCGAGACAGCCTGGGAAAACAGATCAATCTGTTGCAGTTTTCTGATACCGCCCCCGATTCCGCTACCGAACAATCACAAAACTGATCACGAGAGAGCATGTCGAAACAACCCACTTATACCGATCAACAGGCCGCTGCCATCAATACGCGTGATGTCTCCATTGCGCTGTCAGCAGGTGCGGGTTGTGGGAAGACGTTTGTGTTGACACAACGGTTTTTAAAACTGATTGAGCCGGGAGCCCCCCCCGACCGACTCAGCCATATCGTCGCGATTACGTTTACGGAACGTGCCGCCCGGGAAATGCGGGACCGGATTCGTGAAACTTGTCTGGATCAGTTGAAGAACTGTCCGCCGGAAGAAGTGAATCACTGGCAGGCGGTGATTCGCGGACTGGATTCGGCACGGATCAGTACGATTCATTCATTTTGTACTTCGATTCTGCGGAGCCATGCCGTCAGTGCCCGCCTCGATCCTCATTTTGGTCTGCTGGAGCAGGGGACCAGTGACACATTTTTGCGGAAGGTCGTGCATGAAGCAGTCCATGAACTGTTGAAACAGGAAAATGCCGATTGCATCCAGATGGTATATCGCTTTGGGCTGGAGAAAACCTATGAACTGTTGATTTCCCTGGTTTCCCAGCAGTTTCGTCTTGAATTTGATGAGTTCCGCGAACTGACTCCAGAACAGCTGGCGGGACGGATGCGCGATTTCTGGGAACAAACTTATATACCTATGCAACTTGCGGAGATTGCTGAGTCAGACGCGACGCTGCATTTATTAAGGCTGATGAATTCGCATGAACCGAGCAATCCGAAACTGCGTCAACGGTTTCAGACGCTCAAATCACGTATTCCTGAGCTGATAGACGGCGCTCCTCAGATGCGAGGTGAATTACTGGGCACACTGATGGATCATGCCAAAATTCAAGGGGGAGGCACCAAAAAGGACTGGGATGATGTCAGCATTTATGAGCAGATCCGTGATGGATTCAAAGAATTACGTGAAGCATTGAAACCAGTTTATGAAACACTGTCTCCCGATCCTGCTGGATTCCTGGCGGCGGCAGAATTCAGTCTGGTGGTGTTAAGAGTGTCTGAATATGCCGCGAAATGCTACCAGGAGAGTAAAGCAGAAAAAGGTCTATTGGACTTTGATGATCTGTTGCTGCAGACTCGGGATCTGTTCCGCCGCGATCCTAATGCCCGACAAAGGGCTGCTGCCGGCATTCATTATCTGATGGTTGATGAGTTTCAGGATACCGATCCTGTACAGAGTGAAATTGTCCGCGCGTTGTGCGGGAAAGAACTTTTAACCGGGAAACTGTTTCTGGTGGGGGATGCCAAGCAATCCATTTATCGGTTCCGAAGGGCCGACCCGGAAGTATTTCATCAGCTCCGGCAGGAGATTCCTGAAAAGGGGCGGCTTCCGTTAAGTACCAATTTTCGAAGCCAACCCGCGATACTGAATTTTACGAACTGTCTGTTTGCGTCAGCGATGGCACATTATTACGAATCGTTGACGCCGTTCGACCAGCAACAGCACTCACCCACGCCGGGCATTGAATTCCTGTTTGCCTCGCCTGATGACCCGGATATCAAGCTGGCCGACGCAATCCGTGAAACCGAAGCAGACTGGATTGCGGCTCGGATTCGTCAATTGCTCGAAGATGAGACTCCCCGCATCTGGTCCAAAAATCCGCAGAGCGGCGAACGCGAATTGAGGCGGGTGGAACCCGGAGATATCTGCATTCTGTTTCGTTCGCTGTCGAGTGTCAGCCTGTATGAAAAAGCATTGCAGGAGCATAATCTGGATTATTATCTCGTAGGTGGTCGTGCTTTTTACGCACAACAGGAAATTTACGATCTGAGTAATCTATGTCAGTACCTGGATAGCAGCGATGATGAGTTAAGCCTGCTGGGACTGTTGCGTTCACCGTTCTTCAGTCTGTCTGATGATACGATTTATGCCATCACACGCCACGCAGAAAGCCTGACGGCAGCAATGCAGGTCGCCCCGCCAGATCATGTGCGTCCCGAGCAGAAACGCCAGGTACGCTATGCCCAGGCTGTACTTCAAGAACTGCGGACAAAAAAAGACCGATTGTCTCTGGTTGAGTTATTAAATCTGGCTCTGGAGCGAACCGGTTATGACGCGGCTTTGCTCAATGAATTTCTGGGTGACCGCAAACTGGCCAACCTGAGAAAACTGATTGAGCTGGCTCGCAATTTCGAAGCATCGGGCCTGTTTACTCTGAAGGATTTTGTCCAGCGAATTCGGGATTCGATTCTGGAAGAGAGTAAGGAAGAACTGGCGGCGACTTTACCTGAAACCAGCGACGTCATTCGTCTGATGACCATCCATCAGTCCAAAGGGCTGGAATTCCCAGTCGTGATTGTTGCCGACATGGATCGCCGCTCACAGGGAGCTTCTAAGGATCCATTTCTGCATCCGGAATGGGGGGCACTCCTGAATTTGCCAGCAGAGCGGGGGGTAACTCCGGAGAACTTCGCATTTAAAATGCATCGTGCGATCGAGCAGAACGCCGATGAAGACGAGACTGTCAGACTGTTGTACGTTGCAGTGACCCGCGCAGCAGATTACCTGATCCTCTCTGCCGGATTGCCCTATGATCGCAGGGTACAGTCCCCATGGATGAAACTGCTGTCGCGGCACTTTGATCTTTCAACGGGGTTGCCGACTTTGGATCCTTATCTGGGTCATTTTACCATGGGAAATGTTCAACAAGATCAGATTCCGGAAATTCGCGTGCATCTGAATCGACCTCAAACTGCAACGAAACCAGCGAAGAAAATTAAAGAGCTGAAACCCAGTCAGTTCTGGGCAGCACTTGAACAGGGATCTCCAGGAGGTTATCCGGAGACATTTACCGTCTTCGCCCCTCAAAAAAACAGGCAATCCCATTTCAGCGTTTCACATCTGGAAGTGGCTGATGCCTTAATACAAGAGTTGCCTGAACCACAATACCAGAGGCTGTCGACAGCAGATCTGTTGAATGCTGATGAGGCGACCCAACTGGGGACATTAACACACTCTGTGATAGAACGGCTGGATCCACTAAAGCCTGAACAGTCAGACCGGATTGTGGAACTCGTCCTGTTCGATCAACCCCAGGTCGCTGGAGATAAACTGAAACCGTTGATTCAGCAGCAGATTGCTGCCTGGTATGAATCGGAGATCTGTAGTGCGTTGAAAGCGGCACGCGTTCATTATCGGGAACTGGAATTTCTGCTACGCTTGCCAGCGACTTCTGACAAAGAGTCTGCTGTGACAGTAACCGGCATGATTGATGCCGTTTATCAGACGGACGATCAGCGCTGGGTTGTCCTCGATTACAAAACCGGTGCACGCCTGGCTCAACTGGCAGATGAAGAACTGATCTCAGAGTATGAATTTCAGTTGGGAGTCTATACACTGGCGGTCGAACAGCTCATTGGCTGTCTGCCTGACTCTGTCGGCCTGGCAGTGGTCCATGATTCGGTTCGATTCGTAGAAATGAAGTTTGATACAGAGCGACTTGCTCAGATTTCAAATCGGCTTTCCCTGGCGGTTTCTCACCTCAATCAATCTCTCGTGGCGACAGAAAGTAGTTAAGCGGTTCCATGACCAGTGAGTTCCCCTCCGAGCTTGATTGTTTTAAGCAGTTGTATCAACAACCTGAAATCTTTGAAATCATTCGCGAACACTCTGGTTCGGAATTTCATCTGCAGAAACAGTTACGCAAGGCTTACGCTGAAGATGCTGTTCGTGCCGCGCTGACGCTGGCAGAATTACGCAAGCGGGGGCGAGCCAAGTTTTCCCGTGCAGACCAGATGTGGTTTGATCGCAAAAGTCTGGAGCAGGCGACACCGGAACTGGTGTCACAACATAAAGCGACCCGGTTTTCCGGGATGGTATATGATTTCTGTTGTGGAATGGGCGGCGATCTGGTGGCGCTGGGGGAGCATGCGTCTGTTACCGGAGTTGATATTTCACCAGTCCTCTGCCAGTTTGCAGCCTGGAACAGTGAAGTTTCTGGCGTTTCCAGTTCCGTCAATTTACTGAACCAGCGACTGGAAGAAGTACAGGATCGCCAGGGGAGACTGCACATCGATCCGGATCGACGTCCTCATTCAGGGGGGAAGGTCATTCGCATCGAAGACTATCTGCCTGGGCTGGAGACGCTGCAGGAATTGATAGCACAGTTTCAAGGTGGTGCCATCAAACTCAGTCCTGCCAGTAATTTCGCCGGCAAGTTTCCCGGGACCGAGGCCGAACTGATCAGCCTGAACGGGGAGTGTAAAGAAGCGACCATCTGGTTTGGAGACCTGGCGGGCGCGCACGAATATCGGGCAACTACAATTTCCAAAGCCGGGCAGGTCGACAGTATTGCCGGTCACCCCATGGATGACTTTGTTGAGATTACTGATGCGGACAACTATGTCTATGATCCAGATCCGGCTGTGGTTCGTTCTGGATTACTGGATGTCGCCGCTGCGCAGGCAGGCTTGAGTCGCCTGGATCCGGAAGAAGAATACCTGACTTCGACTGATGCCATAGATTCACCTTTTTTCAGACGATTTCGGATTCTGGAAGAACTTTCGACCAATGACCGTGAAATCCGAAAGTATTTTCGAAACGCCAATTTTGGTCAGCTCGAAATCAAATGTCGGCGGATACCGGTTGGCATCGAGGCACTCCGTCGGAAGCTGTCACTGAAAGGGGATGAAGCCGGTGTGCTGATCATCGCCCGTCTGCAGGGCAAGTCGCGTGCTCTGGTTTGCGAACGGGAATAAGCTGCACAACCACAGCCTGTCGAATTCACTTACAAAAAAAGCGGGGTCCTGGTGTGGATCCCGCTTTTGTTTTGTGTTGGTTCAACAAAATCACTGACAGCTTATTGTGCCTGTCGGAACTGGAACTGGTCGACTGGAATTAACTGCTGTGGTGCAGCCGGAGCATTGTTAAACACGAAAGAGAATGCATAGCAGATTACTTTCCCGGATGACATTTCACCCACATACAATCCACCTTCAGCAAACTGGGCCCGTCCCTGTGCGGGCAGACTGACAGTACCGGATACAATCACATAATGTGGTTTGGCTGTCGGATCGACGCCAAAGTCAGCAGCGAGATTACGGAAATAGGCATAAGTGAATTTGCCCGTTCGTGAGTTCAGGACGGCTCCCTGCAGACGACCGGTGAGGAAGTCGAGTACAAAAACGCCTTCCGCATTCCCGCTACGAGTTGGAACAGTTGTGATCGCGAAACGATCGCCATCCCGGTCTGTGGCAACCGCGTAGGCTGGTTCGTGTGGCCAGAAGTAGGATAAACACATACCGCAGATTACCCCGACGGTCAGCCACAGAAAACGGCGATCTCCATTTTGATTTTTCACCACAAATGCCTCCCAGTGCTATATTTATTCAGAATTCAAGTGTATTGATTCACAGCCTGTCCCTTGTACAAGATGGGGAGTACAAAGTGGATCAATTGATTATGAAATGACCCGAATCGATCGTGGCTGACAAACGTATTGTAACCAAGATCCGAAATCCCTGCCAGACTTGATTTCATCGAATTTAAGGAATGTCAGGGCAGGATCAGAAGACTGAATTTGCAGACTTATAGCCCGAAATTCCCATTGGTTGTAATTCCGATCCAGCGAAAGTATGCTGCTTTTAAGTGACTGTCCTTCGGGCAGATCAGATTCAACATGTCGCAGCTCAACTCTAACTCGTCTGTAACGCACGGGTCTGGAATGAATCAACGAGAGGAAGGAATGCAACTATGGAAACAATGAACGGTCAGCTGAATCGTAAATTGCGGATGGCACTGGTGGGTGGGGGACAAGGTTCGTTTATCGGTCGAGTCCATTCCATTGCTGCCTGTCTGGATAATCGTGCGGAACTGGTTGCCGGGGCACTTTCTTCCAATCCCGAGAAGGCGAAAGCATCTGCACCAGCCTATGATATCAAACCTGACCGCGCTTATGGTTCCATTGAAGAACTCGTTGAAAAAGAGTCAGCACTTCCTGAAGATCAGCGGATCGATTTCATCAGTATTGCGACCCCGAATTTTACCCACTTTCCCATCGCGAAAACGGCGGTCGAAGCCGGGTTCAATGTCATCTGCGATAAGCCGATGACCTTCGATCTGAAACAGGCGGAAGAGCTGAAGTCACTCGTGGAAAAATCGGAAGTTGTATTTGCCGTCAGTCATAACTATACCGGGTATCCGCTCGTGCGAATGGCTCGCGAGATGATTCTGAATGGGGAATTCGGCGAAATTCAGGCTGTCCGTTCCAACTACATTCAAGGCTGGTTACGATCCCGACTGGAGCAGGAAGATCAGAAACAGGCTGCGTGGCGAACCGATCCAGCAAAGTCAGGTGCAGCGGGTGCCTTCGGTGATATCGCGACTCACGCTTACAATCTGGGACGCTACATGACAGGTCTGTTGCCAGCAGAAATTTCCTGTAATTTGAAAATCTTTGCACCGGGGCGACAGCTGGATGATTATGGTCACGCCGTCATTCGTTTTCAGAACGGGGCCATGGGAACTGTGACTGCCAGCCAGATCTCGCATGGTCGTGAAAATGACCTGTTCATCGAAGTTGATGGCACCAAGGGGGCATTGTCCTGGAGACAGGAAGAGCCTAATCAGATGATTGTCCGCCGCAATGGTCAGCCACATTCGATTTATACACGCGACCCGAATGCACCGTTTATGAATGAATCGGGGGCAGCTGCCTGTCGTTTACCAGCCGGGCACCCCGAAGCGTTTTTCGAAGCATTCGCGAATATTTACCGATCCGCTTTTGATGCGATGATTAATCGAATTACCGGTCAGCCTTTTGAACCGAAAAACACAATTTATCCGAATGTCTATGACGGCGTGGAAGGAATGTATTTCATTCAACAGTCTGTTGCCAGCAGTCAGGAAAACGGGGCCTGGTTACCTTTTCAATGTGACAGTGCCCGGAGCTAATCCGAATCCAGCCTGTTTAGCAGTCATTTGCTGATTATTACAACGAGTATGTATGACAGGATGCGCGCCTGCAGGAGATTACCATCTTCATTGCTGAAGATACGTCGTGATTTCATTTACATGTCGAAAACGAGACGCGGGAAGCTGGTGTTTCATGAAGAAAATCCCACTGCATTTTCAGATTCTAATCGCTTTAATCGTGGGGACGATTCTCGGCTTGATCTTCAACCCGGGGGAAATCTCTCTTGAAGATCAGACCTTAACGCTCACACCGGTTGCAGGTGGTTTTGAGGTCGTGCAAAAAACAGCAGAACAGGATCCACAGGAGTATGACTTCGCAAACCGGGAACAGCTGCTTAAGCATTTTCCGGAACTGAAAAGTATGTTTGTTGCCGGAGATCCTGAAAAAACGGTGTCTGTCAAGGTGACCGGGCGTCTGGTTCATATCGTGGATGCGGCCAGGAAAATCACTCTCACTTATACCCGGAATGTCGATCAGAAAAAAACGGTTACCTCTATTTCCGCTGACAGCGGTGAAGAGCTGGAAAAACAGTATCCTGAGTGGAAGGCAGCTTACGAAAAATATGGAACTGGAATTTCACAAACTGTAATGGCCGTCTCCAAATGGCTGGGTGATCTGTTCCTGCGCTTATTGAAGATGGTGACCATCCCACTGATTGTCACTTCCTTGATTACGGGGATTGCCAGTCTGGGAAACGCGACCCGTTTCGGAGCGATGTTCTCCCGGACGTTGCTGTATTATTTTTGTACGAGCCTGTTGGCGATCTTTACCGGTATTTTTGTGGTTAATCTGATCCGGCCTGGTATTGGCGCAGAGCTGCCTGGCGGCAGTGGATCACTTTCGTCAGGCACGGAATCGGTCGGTTCTATTTTTCTGGATATGGTGGATCGACTCATACCGACCAACATTATTCATTCGCTGGGTGAGGGAGAATTTCTTTCGATCATCTCATTCAGCATGTTGACTGGCATCTTTATCATTATCGTCGGTGGCAAACACGCGAAAGTGATGACGGATTTCTTTCAGGCCGGCTTTGAAGTCATGATGCGGATGACCATGTTCGTGATCAGCCTGGCCCCCATTGGCGTGCTGGCGTTTATGGTGTATGCGGTTTCCTCTCAGGGAATTGAGATCTTTAAGACTCTGTCCTGGTACATGCTTTCCGTCTTTTTCGCTTTATTGATCCACTCGGTGGTGATTTTGCCATGTCTGCTAAAGTTTGTGGCGCGGCGGTCCCCGCTGGAATTCGCACGCGCGATGAGCCCGGCACTGATGACCGCTTTCTCGACGGCTTCTTCCAACGGTACACTACCGCTGACGATGAGTTGTGTGGAAGAGAATGCGGGCATCTCTAACGAAGTCAGTTCCTTTGTGCTGCCTCTGGGAGCCACGATTAACATGGACGGAACTGCGCTCTATGAAGCGGTGGCGGTGATGTTTATCGCACAGGCTTATACTGGTGTGGTTATGCCTTTAGAGCAGCAGATTCTGGTAGCGGTGACCGCCTTGCTGGCCAGTATCGGAGCCGCGGGGATTCCCCATGCCGGCCTGGTGATGATGGCGATCGTGCTCCAGGCGGTCGGTCTGCCTCTGGAAGCACAAGGGGTGATCATTGCCGTCGACCGAATTCTGGATATGTGCCGTACATCCGTTAATGTCTGGAGTGATTCCTGTGGATGTGCGATCATTGAACGGTATCGCTAAGATTTAGAATCTGCTCTCGGAGTTCAATCGAAGCTGACAGATTCTGCTGTTCTCACAGATTTCCAGATGAGTAATCCTTTCAACCGTTACAAACTGACTCTAGCCTGATCTGCTGATAACTGCCTGCCGATAGGAGATAACAGGGCAATCCGCCTTCAACACCGCTTTTTTCTTCTTCGGCGTCTTGGATCAGGTGAAATGGAACAGGTAATCACCCAGCCTCTGGAATGGATTCACAATATTTGTGATCAGTTTACGGAAATCACTGATTGGCCGTTGCGATTCACTCCTGCCAAACCAGGGGAACGAAAATCCTTGGAAGCCGAGTTGTGCCAAAGTGAAAAATACTGCTGGTATGAATCCATAGAAGATGGCAAAAGGACTCTGGGATATCTTTATCTGACTCTGCCTGATGAATCAGCAAACGATCATCTGTTTGTGACCGCGATCAAGTTTGCTGAACTGGTCGGGGGGTTGATTTCTCAAATCGAAACGATGAACTCTTCTCTGGAATCGAAGACCAGGGAAGTGACGACGCTGGTGGATGTGGGGTTGTCAGCAACCAGACAGGAAGGGTTGCAGGATGCGCTACAGAAACTGCTGGAAGCAGCTTTGCAGTTAACCGGATTTCGCGCTGCCGGATTCTTTCTGTTAAATTCTGAATCAAACCAGTTGTCCCTGCGTGTACAATATGGTTTAACGGCTTTTGAGATTCCCTTTCATCGCCGAAAATTAAATGAATCCCCACCAGACCTTGAGGCGTTTGCGAAAGATGCCTTGATCATCAATCGACAAGAAAACCCTGCGTTTTCCGGCTGGTTACCCGAGGGGTGTCTGACAGGTGTCTGCGTCTCCGTCCAGTCGGAGTCCGGACCGTTTGGAACATTGTGGGCTTTTGACCGGCGTGCTCGACATTTAAAAGACCGGGATATTCATATCCTGAAATCAATTGGTGCCCAGGTCAGTACTATCTTAGAGCGTGCGGTTTTACTGAGGGAAAGCCAGAATCAAATCCGCCTGAAAAAAGAGCTGAAGGTGATCTCGGAATCATTCCCGGCTGAACTGGCACAGGAATCTCATCGGGAACGCGATTTTCAGGCAGCAGTGCAGACGATCAGCCACCATGAAGTGGGAGGGGACTTATGCGAGTTCATCACCCTGGCACCCAACATCACCTGTTTTGCTCTGGGTGATGCTTCTGGTGACAGTATTCCTGCAGCGGTGGTGATGGCATCCGTCAGAGGTGCTTTGAGAACATTAACAGAAGGGCCGATTGAACAGGCAAAAGATACACGCTTTGTCATTGGTCGGATTAATACAGCCCTGTATCATACATCACTGCCGCATCAGTTTATGAGCATGATGTATGGAGTGATCGATACAAAAAATCGGACTTTCACTTATACCAACGCCGGTCATCCTGCACCGTTCTGGGTTCATAAAGGAAAAATCACCAGCCTGACTTCCCACGGAATGTTACTGGGAGTGACTGAGTCAAATGACTATGATTATTCAGTAATCCCGATCTGTACCAATGATATTATTGTTGGATTCAGTGACGGCATCAGCGAAGCCATGAGCAGTGAACGCAAGATGTTCCGTTCGGATGGTATTATGAAAGTCCTGGAAAACCACATCGAAGATACCGCGGAAGAAGTGATGCAGGGCATCTGGGCCAAACTGCAGAAACACCTGGAAGGTGGAAATGATGGCGATGACAGAACACTAATGGTTCTGAAATTTGCCCGCAATGCAGACTGATTTGCTGCGGTTCTTTTTTTTGAGCGCATCACATTTAACCATAGCGTCTCCCAATCTATTATACTCGATCCGAATGGCCCCGGAGACGCTACAGTAAAACTGGACACAGTCTAGCCCACGATCCGAAAACGGGGGCGGTCTTCTGTTGAACCGCCGCACACTTTATGCTGCCCAGACCAGTCCTGTGGTGCGTCGTCCGCAATTTCAATGCAGGAATCCGGCTTTTCCGGCGGTGATAATTTTGGTGCAGGGCTGACGTTGATTCCAGAGTCTGCTTTCGATTTTTTCTTTCCCATCGGCTGCAGTACCGGTTTTTGAATCCAGCGATTCATTCTCAACAGTTGCGAACGTGGTGCTGTGATGGGGAAATGGGAACAACGATAGCTGGTCTGCAACTGGTTACTCCACATGCCGGACAGTCTGTTCCCCACCAATCCCAGGTTGAGTGATGGCTCCCCATCCTGAATAGACTGTTGTACCATTCGCGTTATCAGGGTGGTGATGACTTCCCGGGGGGCAGTATCGCGGCGGCCTACAGCAAGGTAATCTGTTCCAGAACCGTGTTGAAGACCGTAGGCACAGGCAACCAGCGAATGGTTTACAAACAGCGCATCTATTCTGGCCGTACCCGAGCGAACTGCAGGGCCGTGGATGTCATGCAGGAATGAAAGTTTTTTGTTCAGCGAGAAATGACCTCCAGCGATATTCATCTGATTTCCATCCAGGAAGTTCATCCTTTGGAATTCTGCCCAGAGGTCCCAGCGTGGGTTCCAGCCGGGGGCTAAAGGATCTTCCAGTCGCGAACGATAAAATGCAATCGGTCCCTGTTTACGGGTCAGTTGATCTGCTTTAGCAATCTGCTGTTGAGTTTTATCAGTGCGCGAAGCCAGGTAGTCTTCCCAGTTTGTTTCACTGGTGTGGATCAGAGGGCTTTTCTGCCAGACACTCTGATTGCTTTGAAATCCGACGGACTTGAAGGAGTTCAATGTGCGTTGACGATCGTGACCTTCCTGGTCGATATATCTTAAATCGATCAGATCCCAGTCACGCCTGGAAGCATGCACGTGTCTCATTGCAGTGACCATGGTGGCAGCGGGATTTGAACCAATCTGTCCGTAAAATGTTCCCCAGCCATCCAGTGGGTATGTCAAAACGCGCACGGTACCGATTTTCGTAGCCACTGGTTTCACTACCAGGGGGACGATGCCGATGATTTTGTTGCCCAGCGTCACAAACAGAATTCGCAGTCTCTGGTTGTGACCAAAGTGATTCCAGTAATGTTCCAGCCATTCAGGAGAATGAGCAAACGTAGCTCCTTTGGTCTTTCCCAGCAGAGCACGCCAGGCCAGTCGAAAATGATCGAGGCGATCGATATCGTTGATTTCGGCAACTGTGATCATGGCTACTCCGGTTCCGGTAATGACAGGCAACAACTAAGTACATCAGGAAATGCACTAAATTGCAACAATCATGCCAGTGATGAGGAAGACCAGAAGACAGCGATCCGTTTCAGGGTTATCAAAGCGAGCCCGAGAAAACTTTTGATGTAACCTGCTGGCTACCATCGGCTTTCACGTAGGCACCAACAGGACAATGGATATTGAGCATTGTCAGCCCCATTCCACTCTGGCAATTATGCGTTGACTTAAAGCAACACCGAATCTACTCAGGTGGCATAAAAGCAACATTCCCCTGCAACTGGGATTCAGCTGTTGAGTTTCTTCAATGCTTCTTCAGCCGCTTTCTGCACGCGTGGATCTTTGTCTTTCACTGCGGTTTTCAGAGCCTGTGTAATTTCCGGAGTTTTGATTCCAAATTCTCCCAGGCTGATGGCTGCTTCGACTCGAGCATCCGGGTTAGGGTGTTTTGTGAGCAGGTCCGTCAGGGCCGGAATAGCTGCTTTGGCTCTGGCGGGACTCGGATCGATTTTTGTTAAAGCCCAGAGAGTCACCGCGTTTTCCTGTTCGTTATGTAATTTGAGTTCTTTCTCCAGCAGGGGAACAGCCGACTCAGAGAGTTTGCCAAAGCGTGCCAGGGCATACGTGGCAACCACTCGCAGAACCATATCTTCAGAGTTTACATAGGGTTTGATCAGGGGAATGGCAGCAGCTGCGGGAGGACCGATTTCTGCCAGAGCCGTAATGATTTCAAAGATGACTTGCTGGTCTTGCTCGGTCTCGAGCGCTTCTTTCAGACTGGGAATAGCAGATTTAGCCAGTGGGCCGGACAAGGCAATGGCACTGGCTGCCTCTCTGCGGAGCAGTGCGTTTTCATCGGAGAGTGCTTTGATCAGACCGGGTAATGCGGCGTTCACAGCTTCTGGGTTGGTGGGATTTTCTCTCAGGAGTGCCCAGGCACACACGAGTCGAAAGCGTTCATCATCTGAATCTGACTCAGCGTATTTTTTAATGAGTGGCAATGCTTTTTTGCTGCCAATTTTCGAAAGCGCGTAAACGGCTTTATTTCTGGTTGTGCCCGTGCTGTTTTCCAGAATCTTGATCAGCTCAGGCTCTGCTTTGATTGCCTTGGGGCCAATTTCGCCCAGGCTGACGATAGCGGTCTCACGGATATCCGTATCATCTGATTTTGTCAGTTTCAGCAGTTCTGGAATGGATTCTTCTGATTCAGTACCAATTTCACCCAGAACGTGAATCGCCAGGAGTTTGAGAGAAGAGTCTTTATTTAACAGTTTAGTGACTTCAGGAACGGCTGCTTTTCCAATGGATGCCAGTGCTGAGGCGCTGGTGAGAGTTAAGGCTGTCGGACCGTCCTGCATTGCTTTTGCCAGTGCTGGTACGGCAGAGGAAGCATCAGGTCCAATCGAACCCAGGGCAGAGGCAGCATCCAGTTTGACATTCAGTTCTGAATCAGCCAGTAATTTGATTAACTCGGGGACGGCTGATTTGGCAGCGCTGCCGAAATTTCCTAAAGCAATTGCAGCATGAGCTTTCACTTCTGGTGATGAATTCTTTAACAGGGGAGTTAATGCAGGCACAACTTCATCAGGTTTGGCAGAGATGGCTCCCAATGCATTGGCAGCATGCCAGACCAGTTCGGGGTTTTCTACTTTCAACGCTTTGATTAATGTGGGGATCGCTGCTTCACCTTGAGCCCCCATATGAGCGAAAACATCACAGATTTGCTTGCATTGTTCTGTATGGTTTTCTTTGTACTCTATTTTCAGTTGTTCCAGAAGAGGTTCGACAGCGGGGGCACCTAATTCAGAAAGAGCAACTGCTGCACTGGAACGTACTTCATTGATTGGAACATGGAGACTGTCAACAAGGACTTTAATAATGGGCTGCAGGTTTTCTTTATTCCCGGGGTCAACGGCCCAGAGGGTGCGGGCTGCAGCAATTTTCAGATAGGAATTATTGCTTTCCAGCAGTGGCAGGATTTGTTTTGCTGCCGGTTTCGAAGCAGAACCAATCCCCCGCAGTGCCTGCAATGTGTTGTATTTCAGAATGATGGAATAGCCACGTAATATTTTAGCAAGTTCCGGTACAGCAACTGATGCAGCAGGTCCAATTTTTCCGAGAGCTATAATGGCTTCACTCCGGGCAGAGACAGAACCCGCTTTGACGACTTCAATCAATGCCGGGACGGCAGGTTTGGACAAAGGCCCTAACTCTCCCAGACGATGCGCGGCTGACGCCTGCTGTTCTTCGTTCTCGCTGGCCAGATCTTTTATCAGAGGGGCGAGATCAGGGGCTTGAGCAGAAACAATTCCTGATGTGAATAAACTGACGCCCAGAAAAAGCACTGTCGTAAGTAGTTGACGCATAAGTCAAGTTCCTGCTAATCATCGTTGCGAATACCAGATTCTCAGAAAGTAAAGAATTCATATTACCTTCAGAAGAAAGACTGGCGAAATAGAAAGGAGAACATTAAACTGTTACATTATAGATATCATGATCTGAGTTCAAAAATCAAGTAATTCTGATCAGATTCATCAGGAAATCATAGAAGCCTGTCTTCAGGGAAAAAAATTCCCTCATAGAGTCAGGTCCACTATCAATTTATGCTCAGGGGTAAGAGATGAAACCAGTGATGCACAAGATGACCCTGTCCGGTTTATGTTTAACGATCCTGTTGTCGACAGGTTCCATGGTTCAAGCGGCTGGTCCCTTCTTCCCGAGACAAACGGTTTATAATTTTGGTGGCGGCTACAGCCCCACTGCTTTTTACGGTTACCGTGGTATCTATGGTGGCGGTTACTATGGTGGTTACCCTGGTTATTATGGAGGCTATTACAACGATGGCTCCTCTCTGATTCGTGCCCAGGGGCAGGCTCAGGTCGATCAATCTAAAGCCATGATTAATTATCAGGAAGCTAACAGTAAATATATCGATAACCAGAAGAAGCTGGCTGAAACTTATGTGGCACGCCAAAAAGCACTCCGCGAGTCGATTCACGAAAAGGCGGAAATCGATAAAGAACTGGCTCAGCAAAAACAGGCTGCGATTGAAGCACAAAAGGAAAAGAATCTCAAACTGCAGGAATCCGGTTTGAGCCCCTATTACAATGCCGCTTCCTCCCAGGATAGTGAAACCCTGAATGCCAGCCAGCTCAATCCGGCAACAGGTGAAATCTCGTGGCCTGAATCTCTGATGGGACCAGAATACGCTGAATCACGCCAAAAACTACAGGAACTCTATTCCTTGAAGAATTCCACCGGCATCACATCCAGTCTGTCGCAGGAAATCAATGACGAAGCCGTCAAAATGAAAAGTATTCTGCGTGGCCAGATCAAAACCATGCTGCCTAACGATTATCTGGCTGCACGCGGATTCATTGAAGGCCTCATCAATATGGGAAAAACCTCCCGGACAGGTTGATAAAGAATTTCTACCGCATGGCCTTCACTTTTACTCTCAAGCATGCGCTCACGATCCCGGTTGAAGTTGATTCGATCAATCATGCAGCGGTCCAGCAGCTCTCGGCAGATGAGGTACGTGCACTGCCAGTGCTCCAGGGAAATCAACGGGCTTCTCTCGCTGATTTTTTTGATGTGAAACAATCCGCCAGTGAAGCGGATCTGATGGTCTGGGTCGGAGATTGCTCGCGAGTCAAAGCCATTGGCGCTGAGTTAAGTTCCGGTGTCATTCGCATTGAGGGAAATGCTGGAATGCATCTGGGCCGTGAGATGTCCGGCGGTCAGATTCAGGTTCAAGGTGATGTTGCCGATAACCTGGCGACTGCAATGCGAGGCGGAGAAATTCAGATCGCAGGGAATGCCGGTGATCTGGTTGGAGCAGCCTGGCCTGGCAGTAAACGGGGCATGAATGGCGGTACAATTCTGATTCGCGGTAATGCCGGTAGAGAAGCAGGTCATCGCATGCGGCGGGGAGTGATTGTCGTTGGAGGCGATTTAGGTGATGCAGCCGGTTTTGATATGATTGCCGGTTCCATTTTTTCGTTTGGGAAAATCGGTGCCTGTCCCGGTGCCGGCATGCGACGGGGAACGATTGCTGCATTGGGTGCTGTCGCTGAACCCGAGTTACTGCCGACGTTCAAGTATTCCTGCCAGTACCGACCCGCCTGGTTGTCGTTTTTTCTACGCGAGTTAAAATCCGTCGGCTTTCCGGTCCCTGAGGATTGTCTGAATGCAGAATATCGTCGCTACTGCGGTGACTTTTTGACACTTGGCAAGGGAGAAGTTCTGGTCCGCCAGTGAAAAGTTTGATCGCTTTTGACAGCCTGCGTTCCTTCTGATTATGTCTGATTCACAACGAAATATTGCCGACCGTTTAAAACAGTCCGCACAAGCCTGGCCTTTTCAAAAAGCCGTCGTCTTTCCTGCAGGGCAGGATAAACAGGGCCGCTATACTTACAGCAGTCTCACGTTTCAGCAACTGGATCAGGAAAGTGATCGACTGGCGCGGGGGCTGATTCAACTGGGGGTGCAACCCGGAACGCGAATGGCGTTGATGGTACGCCCCAGCCTGGAATTTATCGCGTTGACCTTTGCATTATTCAAAGCGGGCGCGGTCATCATTCTGATTGATCCTGGCATGGGCCGAAAAAATATCATGCGCTGCCTGGCGGAAGTTGAACCCGAAGGCTTCGTGGCGATCCCGCTGGCACAGCTGATCCGTAAACTGAAACATCGTTCTTTTCCCAAAGCACATCTGAATGTGACGGTCGGCAAGCCGGTGCTTACTTCCGGTGTCGATTATGAATGGCTGCTGGGAGGCGAGTGGGAGCCTTTCGAAATGGTCCAGCGAACCGCCACCGATCCGGCTGCTGTGATCTTTACCAGTGGCAGCACCGGTCCTCCCAAAGGTGTTGCTTACGAGCACGGCATGTTCTGGTCGCAGGTGGATCTGCTCCGTGACTATTACCAGATTCAACCTGGTGAAGTGGATCTACCGGGGTTCCCGTTGTTTGCGTTGTTCAATTCGGCGATGGGAGTCACGACGGTTGTGCCTGACATGGATCCCACCAAGCCGGCGCAAGTCGATCCTAAGAAAATTATCCGACAGATTAACGACCAGGGAGTCACCCAGGCTTTCGGTTCACCCGCCATGTGGAATCGGATTGGCCGTTATTGTGAGCAGCATCAGATTCAGCTCCCTTCACTGAAACGGGTGTTATCTGCGGGAGCCCCGGTTCCCGTGCATGTGATCCAGCGGATGCGGCAAACATTTACGAATTCCGAAACAGACATCAATACCCCTTATGGGGCAACAGAATCTCTGCCGGTAGCTTCGATCTGCGGTCGCGATGTACTGGAAAAAACATCCGAACAGACTCAGTCCGGAGCAGGCACTTGTGTCGGAACGCCGTTTCCCGGAGTCCAGGTGAGAATCATTCAGATTCATAACGAACCAATCGAGACGATAGAGCAGGCGGTTGAGATGGCTGCCGGTGAGATTGGTGAAATCATTGTACAGGGGCCGATGGCGACCCGTGAATATTTTCAGCGACCCGAAGCGACACAACTGGCGAAAATACCAGACGGCGATCGGTTCTGGCATCGAATGGGAGATGTCGGATATCGGGATGCGGAAGGAAAACTCTGGTTCTGTGGACGTAAGGCACACATGCTGGAGACCAGTCAGGGGGCCATGTTCACAATCTGTTGTGAAGCGATTTTCAATCAGCATCCGCGGGTCTATCGCAGTGCGCTGGTCGGGGTCGGTTCAAAACCAAATCAGAAACCAGTCATCATCGTCGAGCCGGAGCAGGGGGACTTTCCTGCAAACCAGGCTGACCGGGATCGGTTCACACAGGAACTGCTGGAATTAGGAAAAGCGAACGCGTTAACCGAATCGATCGAGACAATCCTGTTTCATCATTCGTTGCCAGTTGATATCCGTCATAATGTCAAAATCTTTCGTGAAAAATTAACTCCCTGGGCAGAGAAGCAGGTCAAATGAATACGCTGGTGACCGGGGGAGGGGGCTTCCTTGGATTGTATATTGTCGAGCAACTGGTGGCGGCCGGCGAAACGGTGCGTGTGCTCTGTCGTGGTGAATACCAGCGGCTGAAAGAGCTGGGCGTGGAAACCGTTCAAGGCGATATCCGTGATGCGACCACAGTTGAACGGGCCTGCGAAGGAATCGAGACCGTTTATCATACCGCCGCTGTTTCCGGCATCTGGGGGCCTTGGGATTACTTTTACAGCATTAATACTCGAGGGACTCTGAATGTCATTGCCTCCTGTCAATCGCAGGGCGTGACACGACTGGTTTATACGAGTTCACCCAGTGTTGTCTACGACGGTTCTGCTCATGAGAATGCCACCGAGGCCCTGTCTTACAGCGAACATTTTCTCTGTCATTATCCTCATACCAAGATGCTGGCAGAACGTGCCGTGCTCGCTGCGAACGGAGAAGCAGGCCTGGCGACAGTTGCGCTCAGGCCACATCTGATCTGGGGGCCTCGCGATAATCATCTGATCCCGAGACTGATTCAACGCGCCAGGTCAGGTCGCCTGCGACAGGTAGGAGAAGGAACCAATCTGATTTCGATGAGCTACGTGGAAAATGCAGCCGCGGCCCATCTCCAGGCAGCGGCACGACTCTTTCCCGATTCTCCTGTCGGCGGTCAGGCGTATTTTATCAATGAGCCCGAACCGGTACTGATGTGGGAATGGATCAATCAATTGCTCGTTGAAGCGGGACTGCAGCCTGTCAAAAAACAGATCTCCACGAAAGCAGCGAAACGAATCGGCAGCGTTCTGGAGTTTGTTTTCCGGGTTCTGCATCTGCCTGGAGAACCGCCGATGACCCGTTTTCTGGCGTCTCAACTCAGCAGTTCCCACTATTATGATGTCAGCCGTGCGCGACATGATTTCGGCTATGAGCCTTGTGTCAGTTTTGAAGAAGCGATGCGGCGGATGAAGCCTGAATTGCAGCGACTGGCTGCACACTAGTTCTGTCAGAACCCGACTGGATCCTGCAGGTAATTGGACACAAAGGTGGGAATCTCTCTTGGTGAAACTCAGGAGAATGAGTAAACTTGCGGCGAACAGCGGTGTAATGGGCTTTAGTTTAATCTATCTCGATCAGAGATCTGGCAGGCCCTGGAATTCAAATCATGTGAATGGAGTGGAAAATGGAGTCGTTCGATCTGTCCGAACATGGAATCAACGTAGACTGGGTGATGCGCAATCCAGATCCGTCAATGTTGTATGAAGAAGCCATTCGCTTTGAACCAGGTGCTTCGATTTCGGATACCGGTGCATTGATTGCCTACTCCGGTGAGAAGACAGGCCGCTCTCCCAAAGATAAACGGGTCGTTAAACATAAAAATTCTGCTGATGATATCTGGTGGGGCGATGTGAATTATCCCCTCGAGCAGCATGCGTTCTTCTGTAACCGGGAACGGGCCACCGATTATCTGAATATCTGCCCGCACCTGTATGTGATCGACGCCTTTGCCGGCTGGGATCCTGAATACCAGATTAAAGTCCGCGTGATCTGTTCGCGACCCTATCATGCGCTGTTCATGCATAACATGCTGATTCGTCCGACCGAAGAGCAATTGAAAGATTTCGGCAAACCGGACTATGTGATTTACAACGCGGGTACCTTTCCTGCGAATCGTTTTACGACGGGTATGACTTCCAAAACCAGTGTGGACCTCAGCATTGAAGATGGCGAGATCGTCATTCTGGGAACCGAATATGCGGGCGAAATGAAGAAAGGCATCTTCACGGTCATGAATTACCTGATGCCAAAGCGGGGCATCCTTTCGATGCACTGTTCCGCGACCGCGGATCGCCAGACGGGTCGTTCTTCCGTATTGTTTGGTCTGTCCGGAACGGGGAAAACGACACTCTCTGCAGATCCCAAGCGGTTCCTGATCGGCGATGACGAACACTGCTGGACAGATAACGGAATTTTCAACATCGAAGGGGGCTGTTACGCCAAAGCGATTTATCTCTCGCGGGAAAACGAGCCGGAAATCTTTCAGGCGCTGCGCTACGGAGCCGTTCTGGAAAACGTAGTCTATGATGAAGCCCGGCATCATGTCGATTTCGATGACACCAGTTTCACACAAAATACCCGCGGGGCTTATCCGATCGAGTATATGCCCAGTGCGAAAATTCCCTGCCTGGCAGACCATCCTAATGATGTGATCTTCCTGACCTGCGATGCCTTTGGCGTTTTGCCTCCAGTCAGTCGTCTCACACCCGAACAGGCCATGTATCACTTTATCAGCGGTTACACGGCGAAAGTTGCCGGAACCGAAATGGGTGTGGACGAGCCGGAAGCCACCTTTTCTCCCTGTTTTGGCGGGCCGTTCCTGGTCTGGCATCCGGGGAAATACGCCGACCTGCTGGCTGAGAAAATCAGGAAGTACAACGCCAACGTCTGGCTGGTCAATACCGGCTGGAATGGTGGCGCCTACGGCGTGGGAAATCGTATCAGCCTGAAAGACACGCGGGCGATTATCGATGCCATTCATTCCGGTACTCTGATTCATGCCCCGACCGAAGTCGATCCGATCTTTGGAACTGCGACCATTACGAAATGTCCCGGCGTGGATGATCATATTCTCGTTCCGCATTCTTCCTGGGCCGATCATGCTGCATACAAAGCAACTGCGGTCAAACTGGCGACCGCTTTCAACGACAACTTTATGAAATATGCTTCCGGCGTTTCAGAAGAAGTTCTGGCTGCAGCGCCCCGGATTTAACCACCCGCTCGACAGAGCTGGTCAACTTTTCTCAGAAGAGTTGGGATTCGGAAATCACCATGCATGGACATGATTCGTTGTCTGGCGGTTTCCAATGGTAATCCCCTGGCTGTGATATAGAGTGGGTTTCCGCTGTTGCCGCGATAGATTCTTGTTTCATCACTCGTGTCGACAAATTTGTTTTTGGCGACACCGATGACGGGGGTTTTTTCGGTCAGTTGTTCATAAAGATGAAAGCCGAGACCGGGCCGCCCGGTGGCTCCCAGAGTAATAAAACCGTCAATGATGATTGTTTGTAAGGGACAGGTAACTGTTGCCAGCAGTGTCTGCAGGCAGGGGAGTTCTCTTTTATAAAAGTTTCCGGGTTCGTACTCCGCCACCTGGTCGATCTGACAGACCAGAGTCGATTCTTCCGCTTCTGAATTCCATTCGCGAAATAGAATCCCCGCGACGCAGGCAGAGTTGTCATCGCGGTAATGAACGTCCATGGCCAGATGCAATTTTCCGATTCTCCTCTGATCAATAAAATAAATTTAACTGTAGCATCGTTTTAAAAAGCTGGTTTCTCAGCGTGACCGCAATCGGTTACTCTGCTTTAATTTCATCAGTGTGAGCAGATCCTGCTTCACATCATCCAGTGTACCGATGGCGACGAACATCTGGAACGAGTAGTCGCCGGCAGCGACTCCTTCTGGATTCCTGACGCGAAAGACACAGTTCCATTTCACTACTTTCGCAGCCGGGAAGCGAAACCGGCCGTAGCCCGCCTGTTCAAAGCCGGGGGAGGGCTGATCGGGAGAAAAGACTCCCATGGCATACGCGCCGTCCTTTGTGCTGAGGATGACAGGATCTTTCTGTTCGCCTGGCCCGTCGTCCAGTGGCTGCAGCGGGCCCGTTTGCGGATTGAGTTTCCAGAACTGTTCAAACTCCGCAGGCATGTAGCCCGTCAGTGCTTCAAACTGGGCATAGTTGTGATGCTCTCCTTTCGGGATCGTGAACGTGACGCGATAATCGAGCACCTGATCCAGGTCCTGATAGCCGATGCGAACCTGTTTACTAATCTGATGATCGGAAAGAATATTGGTATTGAGAGCCAGCCTGTCGGCGGATTTCTGTCCGGGCGCCAGCCAGTACGCCATCCGGGTTGTTGTATGTAATTCATTTCCGCGTGCCTGGAGACGCAGGAGTCTGCTGGTTGAAGTGGCTCCCGTGCCATCCGAACGCGAACCCGCTTCCGTGGGATTAAAGCATTCCGCCCAGAACGCTCCCGGTCTTCCACAGTCAAAGCTGGCCGCGGACTGCAGTTGTCTGCCATGATCAAAACTGTCGATGAATTCCCTGCCGTTCCAGGTCAGGGAATGAATCGCACCTGCCAGACGGTTGGTTGTGGTGATCACGATTTCCGAATGACCTGCTTTACCTCGGATGATCGCATCGCCGTCAGGGGCAGCCTGACAGGGATTGAAACAGGACGAGAACACGATCAGGAAACTGAGAGAACAGAAACGGATGGAATGTAATGGAATCAACATGGATGAACTTTCTCAGAATCGCGTTTTTTCTCAGGGAACCGGGTAGCCCCGAATGCAATTCGGGGTTGTCGCAGACAACAGGAAACCGTCAGAGGATTCGTACAATTCAGAATACTAGAACGCATCACATTTAACCATAACACCTGTCAATCTAATATACTCGGTCCAATTGGACCTGGAGACGCTACAGTAAAACTGGACACAGTCATGAATCCGACCTGCGATGAGTGTTTCATTATAGCCAGCGCCTTCGAAGTGCCTATGGTAAAACCTTCAGAGGTGAAAACGAATCACCACTACTGCCCAGACTGTACTTGACTCCGGCGCGCCGCTGGAGATAAGCGCTGTTCTGGGTCGCGCGCGTGCTCAGTTTTCCGATCACCGAAACACGCACCACTTGTTCCGGGAGTTCACTCTGTTTGAGCTGTTTTTTTCCACATTTTCACTGGCAATAAATTCATCAGTGATTGCTGTATGCCTGTGGGTCGCCGCACTTCGCCCGTCATCGGCACAGAATGGCCTCGGCATCGCACCAGATCGCCCCGGTATCAACCTGTGTCGCCACCTGCTCTTCTTCAGATCCCTCTTGACGCCTGGATGACTCTCCATAGAATCGATCTCCTCAATAACAAAAACGGACCACGTCCGCCGGGAAAAATCCTGCCGACCTCGTGACCAGTGGCAGGCTGATAAAACCAGTTGCTGCAGACCGCTTTCACGACAGAGAGGGACGGGACATTTCTCAGCAGAAAACAAGGCAGCAGTATAGCGAGATGCGTCCAATCGCCTCAGATGGAAATCCGGAACTGGTGCAGGAATCGTACAAGCCGAATATATGATCAGACGATTCAGTTCGATCATGTTTACTTCCGCAGCATGCTCCTTTTCGAAAATACGTCTGTCGTATTTTTCGACATCACGGTCGGTGAAATCTACTCAGGGATTTCAGGCGTCGTCTCTTTCAGCTTCATGCAATATAAGAATGCCTTTCCCCGCTGGTTTTCTGCACGATAAAATAATGTGCGAAAATGGACTGATTAATGCAGTAGTTTTCCTTTGAATGATTTGAGAGTTGCTTTGTTCAAGGGATTGTGTCGGATGAAACGTCCATTCTTATCGAAGAATCTGCTGTGTGTCTGCACTCTGATTTATTGCCTGAGTTTCATTTCTGTGCCCTGTTCTGATTTCAGACTGGTGACATCGACGGTGCAGGCGGGCAACCCGGTCCGAAACGATCCCAAAACCCGACAGGCGATCGAACGGGGGATGGACTGGTTGATCTCGGCGATTCACAGAGATGGAACAGTGGGGCCAGACCGGTATCATATGCCGGATCTCAGTTGTACTGCGATGACAGGTCTCGTGCTCCTTTCCGAAGGCAGCACTCCGCGTGGCGGCAAATATCAGAAACAGAGTCGACTGGTATTATATGGAGTTCTGGATCTGGTCGAGTCTCATCGATTCAAACGTTCGAAAGAAAATATCACCCTGGTGCAAAGAAAAATCGGTCTGAATGCGGATCTGTTTCTGGCGACACTTTACCTGAGTCAGGTTTATTATGATGCTCCCGGTGAAGAAAAAGCGATTCGCGCAGCTTTGGACAAACTGGTTAATCATATCTGCCTGACCCAGGGAAAAGATGGCACCTGGGGAAATGAGAGCTGGGCTCCCGTGCTGGGAACGATTTTAGGCTGGGAATGTCTGCGAGCGGCCAGTTCGGCTGGTTTGCGGATTGAAGCTTCAGAACACCTGGTAGGTCTGGCTCTGATGAAGCTTTTGCGGGAGCAGCCCGATGAGAGGCGGAACTGGATGCAACAGTTTTATAAAGAGGCGGCTGGGGTGCGCGTGCTGTATTCACTGGGATACAGGAATACTCCAGAATTCCAGGAGTGTGTGAAGACGATCCTGGAAACAGTGAAAACGGAACCGCGGGTGTTTCGTTTCGCCGGGGGAGAAGAATATCTGGCCTTCTATTTTATTACCGAATGCATGCTGAAAGGACAGGAAGATAACTGGAAATACTGGTATCCCCAGGTGCGCGACGGTGTATTACGTACTCAAAACCAGGATGGCAGCTGGAAAGGACATCATTGTATTACCGACCGGACCTTTTGTACGGCCGGCGTTCTGCTGACCCTGTTATCCCCTAATTTCAGTCTTCCCACTTCAGATCTGTAAGCCGGATGTTTCCTCACTGCGTTCACCACTGGATTCCAATACTCGGAATCGTCCTTCTTCTACCGGGCCGACTGATTGCGCAAGACCCGCTGACGGAAATCCCGGTTGATCAGGAACGTTTCCAGTCCCGACAGCAACAGGTGAGCAATGCGCTTCTGAAGGGCAGACGCTGGCTGGAACAGCAGCAGAGCGACGATGGCAGCTGGCAGTCAAAAACTTACGCCAGTCTTGAGAGCAGAGTCGCCACCAGTGCGCTGGCGATGTCCACGCTGGTGGAACTCACATCGGCAGGAGTCGAACAAAAGGAAACGATCAATCGCGGGCTGCTATTTCTCAAATCTAAAATCAACCAGGAGGAGATCTGGAAGTCGGTTGAAGCAGAATCGAATTATCCCCTGTATTCAATCTGTCTGATGTTAGCGACACTGAATCAGTATCAGCTGGAAGCAACTGTAAATCGGGAACTACGGGACTCATTAAGCCGGGAATTGTTGCGCCGGCAGAGAATATTACAAGCGGATCGACTTTCAGAAGGTGATGTCGCGGGGGGATGGGGGCCAGGTAGTGATTCATTCCAGCAGGGTTCCGCAGCCAATCCAGCGAACGTCTCTGTCACTTACTTTGCCCTCGCCGCGCTGACCGGAGCGCAAAAATTACCACTCAAGAACCGTTTTGCGGCATTGGACTACCTGCAGCACTGTCAACTTCCAACTGAAGCCACGGGCGCGGGTGGTTTTGTGTTTACGTTCATTCCCGATCACCCTCTGAATAAAGCAGGTTCAAAACTCAACCAGACAGGCAAGCTTTACGGCGTCCCCTACCTCTCTGCCAGCTGTGATGGAATTTCTGCTCTGCTGGCCTGCGATGTGACCTTTGCGGATCGAAGGATTCAGACTGCACTCACCATTCTGCCTCAATTGTCGCATTCGCGACTCGCTGAGTTCCCGTTCAATACAAAGCGTTCGTACCAGAAGCTGGATGCCCTCTATTTTTACGAAGTCGCAGCGACAGCCCGTGTCTGGAAACAAATGAGGGAAAAAGGTGTGGAAAATCAGTTTCTGAATTCACGCTGTCACGAGGTCTTGCAGACACTCATTGAGAAACAGCAGGCAGACGGGCACTGGGAAAACCCGCTTCCCTGGATGATGGAAGACGATCCTCTGATCGCTACCGCGTTCGCACTCCAGACGCTTCATCACTGTCTGACTCCGGCTGAGTAGTGAGTATTTTAGATTCGAGATGAGCAGGCTGCCCGATCATTCATCAAAGCCGGGTGGGATCTGGTCCGGGTCTTCGAAACGTTCACCGTCGGGGTTGTTTTTATCGACCACCCAGGGATCGCCATGGTGATGGTATCCGCAACGTTCCCAGTAGCCTGGCGCATCTTTGGCAAGGAAATCGATCCGTTTGAGCCACTTGGCACTTTTCCAGGCATAGAGCAGAGGGACGATCAGGCGTACCGGACCCCCATGATCCGGAATCAACGGCTGGCCATCATGCAGATCGCAGAGCAGAACATCTTCGGACTGAAAGTCTTTCAGAGGAAGGTTGGTCGTCCAGTCGCCATCATAGCCGGTCGCCACCACGTAGCGGGCATCGGGATGAACGCCGGCACGTTGCATGATCTCCTGGGCGGAGACTCCTTCCCAGAGATTTCCCAGCCGGGACCAGCGCGTGACGCAATGGAAATCGGCGAAGACCCGGGTCCGCGGGAGCTGCTGGAATTCTTCCCAGGTGAATGAGAGCGGGGTATTTACCAGTCCGCCGATTTCAAGTTTCCAGGTGTCGAGATTGACCGCCGGGACTGTGGTGGCATGCAGTACAGGCCATTTTCGCGTTCTTGACTGTCCGGCGGGAATCCGCTCCTGCCGACGGGTGTCTGCACTGATGATGATCTCCGCATCTGATTCCGGGGGGAGCGGGGGCGCACCGGTCTGATATTTCTCGGAATCAGGATTATTATACATCTGTAGGCTCCACAGTCATTTAGGAAGAGGCATCCCGAACGGGTTTCCCTCAGAAATATAGGAATTTCGGCTAAATTATCCAGAGGAAGATATTACAAATGCCCCAGACTTGGCACATTGGTTGCATTTCTGTATGAGTGAGCCTTCCAATCTCTGAAGTTGCGGTCGCAAGCCGGCGGAATAACGCCATTGACCATATTTTTCAAAATAAATAAACTTCGGAAAGAGAAGAACTTACAGAAATTAAATGTATTCTGGATAAGGATGGTCTGCTGCTGGCGAATAATTCAGTCATCAGGGAACGGTTTCTTGTTCCTGCCAGTATGACAGTCGCACCGTGATCAACCAGAAGAAATATTGAAGACTATTTTTCGAGAATTCGAGTTCGGGTTAAAAAATGGAATTCCTAGACAAGCTGGGTGAATGGCTAACAACAGTAACGGCATGGTTGGAACGGTTTCTGACCGGGTTGTTCGGTTCATCGAATGAACGACAGATACGGAAACTGGGTTTCGTCCGGGATAAAGAGGGGCGTGATCAAATCGTGCCCGGATCCATGCTGGCAGAAATCGACAGTTTTGAACCGGAGTTGATGAAACTGTCCGAAGAAGAATTGAAACAGACCGCGGAGAAACTCCGCGCCCGCCTCGCCGCGGGGGAAACCCTGGATGATATTCTAACGTATGCATTCGCAGCCGTTCGTGAGTCGGCTCGTCGCAATTTGAGTATGCGTCATTACCCGGTGCAGATGATCGGGGGCTACTTTCTGCATAAAGGTATGATTGCAGAAATGGTCACCGGGGAAGGAAAAACGCTGGTATCGTCTCTGCCGGCCTTCCTGAATGCGCTTTCCGGCAAAGTCCATATTGTGACCGTCAATGATTATCTGGCTTTACGCGACATGGAATGGATGGGCCCCATTCATATTGCGCTGGGACTGACTGTCGGGGCGATCCAGTCCAAAATGGGTCCCGAAGAACGCCAGAAGCATTACGGCTGCGATATTACCTATGGTACGAATAATGAGTTCGGATTCGACTATCTGCGGGATAACATGAAACCGGTCAAAGAACTGCAGGTGCAGGGACCCTTAAATTATGCCGTCGTGGACGAAATCGATAATATTCTGATCGACGAAGCACGTACGCCGCTGATTATTTCCGGCCCCGCACAGGATGATCTGACCAAATACTCCAAAGCCAATTCCGTAGCCCTGAAGCTGATTCCAGGCACCGATTTTGAAGTCAAAGAAAAAGAGCATACCTGTCACTTAACGGACGCGGGGGTCAAACACGCGGAAGAGCTGGCTGGTGTGGAAAGCTTTTATACCGCCGGGAACATGGAATGGCCGCACCTGATCGATAACTCCCTGAAGGCACATCACCTCTATAAACGGGATGTGAATTATGTCGTTCAGCAGGGCGAAGTGATTATCGTGGACGATCATACCGGGCGACTGATGCCGGGCCGTCAATGGGGCGATGGTCTGCATCAGGCGGTGGAAGCCAAAGAAGGTGTGAGAATCAAAGAAGAGTCGCAGACTCTGGCGACGATTACCCTGCAGAACTTTTTCAAGTTATACGATAAGCTCTCCGGCATGACCGGTACGGCGATGACGGAAGCGGAAGAGTTCTGGAAGATTTATCAGCTGGATGTAGTCAGTATTCCGACCAACCGTCCGATGCAGCGCATCAATCATCCCGATGTGATTTATCAGACCGAAAAAGAAAAATGGACTGCGATTGCCGACGAAGTCCGTGAAGTTCATAAACAGGGACGCCCGATTCTCGTCGGTACTGTTTCGATCGAACAGTCGGAAATTGTCAGTCACAAACTGAGTAAATATGGCATTCCTCATAATGTGCTGAACGCAAAGCATCACGAACGTGAAGCGGAGATCATTGCGCAGGCAGGTCGTAAAGGCGCTGTCACCATTGCTACGAATATGGCCGGTCGTGGTACAGACATCATTCTCGGGGGAAGTGCAGAGCATATCGCCTGGGATGAATTGAGCCAGAAATACGCGTCCCGAATTGAAGTCCCCAAAGCGGAGTGGGACAAACTGGTGAAAGAGATTGAAAAACGGGAGGGCATGGATGTCGAAGCCGAAGAAGTCATGCAGCTGGGTGGATTGCATGTGATCGGTTCCGAGCGTCACGATTCCCGTCGCATCGATTTACAGTTGCGCGGTCGTTCGGGACGGCAGGGAGACCCCGGTTCCAGCCGCTTTTTCCTTTCACTCGAAGACAAACTGATGCGGGTGTTTGCCGGCGAATGGGTAAAAAACATTCTGTCTCGTCTGGGCATGGAAGAGGGGGAGGCCATCGAGAGTCGAATGGTTTCCAAACGTGTCGAAGGGGCACAGAAGAAACGGGAAGAAACCCATTTCGAGCAGCGTAAGCATCTGCTGGAATATGATGAAGTCATGGACGAACAGCGAAAAACCGTCTATGGCTACCGTCAGCGGATTCTGGATGGCTGCAACTGCCGCGATCTGATCCTGGAAATGATTGAACGCCAGGTCGATGAAGAAACTGAGCGTCTGCTCGATAAAAATTACAGCTGGGATACAATCGCCGCCTGGTGTGGTCAGGAAGCCCACATCGAAGTGGATGCCGCGAATATTCGTGATATGGATTACGAGCAACTGGTCAGCTATCTGAAAGATGAAGCCAGCCTGCAGGCGGATGATATCATTGCTGAACAGATCAATGAGAATCTGCCGGAAGAATATGAAGATGACTGGAACTGGCAGGCGTTGACCAAATGGGCGAATGCTTATTTCAATTTGAATCTGAATGAACGCGAACTCAAAAAAATCGGCCGGGATGGTCTGCATGAAACGCTCTTCGATCATGCTCAAAAAGCCATCGAGCGCATCGATTTCACCCCCTTGCAGGCATTTCTGGATGGAGAATGGGGTTCCCGTTCCCTGGCAGGGTATCTGAACTATCAGTTCGGCATCGAAGCCGACCCGGAAGAATTCAAATCGCTGAGTATTCCCGAAGCAAAAGCCAAAGTACTGGAAAAAGTAAAAGAGCTGTATCGGGAAAAAGAAGTCACCTTCCCGGTAACCGTCGGGATGTACAATTTTCTGGGCAATCAACAGCCCGGGAATGAAGCAAACAGCCGCGTTGGCCTGGTGAAGTGGGCCAACTCCAGATTTCATTCCAACCTGGATCTGGAAGCCCTGAAAGGGAAACAGGTCAATGAGATTCAGAATATCCTGTCCGCAGAAAGTGAAAAGGTTTTTGTCAACGGAGAAGCCTCAAAGCAGATCGAACAGTATCTGACCAAAGCCTATGCTGCTGAATCGGAAGTCTCCGCCGGGAAGAATCTTCAGCCCGTGCAGAACAAAGCCGCTCTGGGAGAGCTGGCTCAGTGGGCAAACGAGGAACTCGAACTGAATCTGACGACGGAAGATCTGGAACCCCTGACCGACGATGAAGTGAGAATTCGCCTGTATCAGGCTTACAACAAACGTTATCGCCCGGAACTCAGTCAGGCAGAACGCTCACTGATCCTGGAAGTTCTTGATACATCGTGGAAAGACCACTTGTACTATATGGATCATTTGCGGTCCGGCATTGGTCTGGTCGGCTATGCCCAGAAAGATCCCAAAGTTGAATACCGCCGCGAAGGGATGAAGGCCTTTGATGCCATGTGGGGCCGCATTGGTCAGCAGGTCACTTCAGCGATTTTCCGACTGGAAAAACAAAGTCCTGATTTTGTCGGTTCATTATGGCGGGTTACGGATACGATCCACGAAGATGTGACGGATGATTACGATTACGATGAGGAGAGTGAAGGGGATACCAATTCTTCCGAGCCTGCTCAGCAGTCAATCGATCCGATTGTCAATCAGCAACCCAAGGTCGGTCGAAATGATCCCTGTCCGTGTGGCAGCGGGAAGAAATTTAAAAAGTGCTGCGGAAAGAATCTGTAGTTCATCATATTCCGGTATTGAAGTCCGGTTGGGGAATGGAATCCCGTGCAAATTTATGCTTACCTGTTGAATCTCGTTTATTGCCTGTTGCTGGCCTGTGCTTCGCCAGTCATTCTGTACCGGGTTCTGGTTCAGAAAAAATATCGAAGCGGGTTGGCGCAGAAGTTTTTCGGACAGTTGTCCGAGCGAAACAGCAATGAGCCCTGTTTCTGGTTTCATGCCGTCAGCGTGGGGGAAGTCTTACAACTGCCTCCCCTGCTGGAAGAACTGAAACGACAGCATCCCGCACTCGAACTTGTGATTTCGACGACAACGCATACCGGGTATGCGGTGGCAAAAGAAAAGTTTCCTGAGTTTACCGTCTGTTATTTTCCCCTGGATTTTTCCTGGGCGGTCAAGCGGGCACTGCAGCGCATCAGGCCGACGGCGGTGCTTCTGGTGGAGATGGAACTCTGGCCGAATTTTGTATTAGCAGCAGATCAGGCGGGGATCCCCGTCTCGATTATTAATGGTCGCTTGAGTGAAAAAAGTTTTCGAGGCTACCGGAAACTTCGCTGGCTGATCGGGCCGCTGTTGAACCGCCTGGAATTGATTGCGGTTCAGACCGACGCATATGCGGAACGCTTTCAGAAACTGACGGGCCGTGCAGATCGGATTCAGGTGACCGGCTCGATTAAATTTGACGGTATCCAGGTGGATCGGACGAATCCGTTGACGGCAGAACTGCGGAACATTTTTCGCCTGAAATCAGGGGAAACCGTTCTGATCGCCGGCAGCACTCAGTCGCCGGAAGAGCAGATTGCCCTGGAGGTTTACCTGGCAGCCAGGCAGCGATTTCCCCGCCTGCGCCTGATACTGGTGCCCCGTCATCAGGAGCGGTTTCATGAAGTGGCAGAGCTGGTGAAACAATACGGACTTCCACTGATTCGGCGCAGCGAACAGGAGTCGGGAGAAGCAGGATCTGTTTTACCGTTCACAAACAGCCAGACCCCTGCGATCGGACTGCTGGATACGCTGGGAGAATTGAAAAGCTGCTGGGGGCTGGCAGATATTGCGTTTGTCGGGGGAAGTCTGACAAAACGCGGTGGACAAAATATGATCGAGCCGGCCGGCTATGGTACCGCCTTGATGCTGGGACCGAATACCTGGAATTTCAAGGATGTGGTCGACGCCCTGCTGCAGCATGAGGCAGTTACGATTGTTCAGAATCAGGCTGCATTTCAGGGGACACTGATCGAATGGCTGGAAGACCCGCCACTGGCGGAAGCGCAGGGAGCACGGGCGCAACGCTTTGTGTTAGATCAACGGGGAGCAACATTGCGCACGCTGGCCCTGATTGCACCTCTACTGGCAGGAGCACAGTCGGGCACGCAAGACAAGGCTGCCTGATTCCCTCTGTTTTTCTGTGCCTGGGAAGCCTTTTTCCACTGTCTTACGGCCAGAAACATTTTCTAAAACAGAAAGCAGAACGAGAGGTTCTCTTGTTGACTTTACTCTGGAATTCTACAATTAGGCAAAATCATTTAATATGAGACGCAAAGTGTGGATATGCTCCTTAAGACAGGGCGTTTCATAAGTTGAAATATTGGATCAGGTTCCCGGCGTTGCTTTAGACCGGGTACACTCATCATGGCAAGGTATTAAGGTGGAGTAACGCATGGCTAATTTTTCGTTCACAAGTGAATCCGTCAGTATGGGACATCCGGATAAGGTTTCCGATCAGGTTTCCGACGGCATTCTGGATGCATTACTTGCTCAAGATCCCTACTCACGTGTCGCTTGTGAGACATTGTGTACCACGGACTTTGTCGTGTTGGCTGGTGAAATCACCAGTAACGCCCAGGTTGATTATGAAAAAGTCGCTCGTGATGTGATTCGCGATATTGGCTATACCAGCAAGGATATCGGGTTTAACGCCGATACCTGCGAAGTTCTGGTGAAACTGCATCAGCAGAGTGCAGATATTGCCCAGGGCGTTGATGCAGAAGGAGCCGGAGACCAGGGGCTGATGTTTGGCTATGCCTGCAATCAGACTGAAGAATACATGCCGGTTCCAATTGCGCTCTCACACAGGATTTTGAACAAGCTCACTGAAATCCGTCAGAATGGTGAAGTTGACTGGTTATTACCGGACAGCAAAAGCCAGGTCACCGTTGACTATGAAGACGGCAAACCTGTAGGTGTCTCTGCAGTGGTTGTTTCCACCCAGCACACAGAAAATGTATCTCAGGAAGAAATTCATCGTTTTGTGACTGAAAAAGTCGTCAAGGAAGTGATTCCCGCTGACTTCTTAAGTGATAAAACGAAATACCATATCAATCCTACAGGTCGCTTTGTCATTGGTGGTCCTCACGGCGATACCGGATTGACCGGACGTAAAATTATCGTGGACACTTACGGCGGCTGGGGACGTCATGGTGGTGGTGCATTCAGCGGGAAAGACTCTACCAAGGTAGACCGTTCTGCTGCCTACATGGCACGTTACATTGCCAAAAATATCGTCGCTGCCGGACTGGCTGCTGAGTGTGAAGTTCAGCTTTCCTATGCGATTGGTGTCGTTGAACCAACCAGCATTTACGTAGATACCAAAGGCACGTCTGTAATTCCCGAAGAGAAAATCTCCGAACTGGTCGGTGAACTCTTTCCGCTGAGTCCGCAGGGAATTATCAATCATCTGCAGTTACGCCGCCCGATTTTCAGAAAAACAACCTGGGGAGGGCACTTTGGTCGGAATGATCCTGATTTTACCTGGGAAGCAACAGATAAAGCAGCTGAACTGAGAGACGCTGCCGGATTGGGGAACGAAGTACCCGAGACACAATTTGCCATGTCCTGAGCTTAACCGTTCATTCCGATTTTGGCAGAGCAGAAGGGAAGATGCTCGATATGAAACAATCCAAGCAGAATCTTCATTGCCTGGAAAATGAAATGACACGGGGAAAGCTGTCTCTTTTGAGAGGGCTTTCCCCTCTGTTTTTCGCCGTCGTCATTATAGCCGGCGGAGGAGGGCTGCTGCTGTTACGTGCCGTTGGCTCGATTCAGGTTCAAAACAGCTATCTCCCCGTGCTGACCGTAGGCAGCCTGATGTCGTGTCTTGTCGCCGGAACCCTGCTGTTACTGCGCCAGTTCAGGATGCTCAGGCTTTCAGGCAGTCAAAAGAGTGGCCTTACGCTGGCACTCATATTGCCTGTACTGGCCGGCATGCTGGCGGTCTTGCCTGAAAAGGGACTCAATCTGATGGGCATCCTGTTTTTCTGCCTGACCTATTTCATGGCGTTTGCCGGGATACTGGAGTGGCTGGATCGTGAGGCAGTACGGTTCGCGGAGGATGATCGACGAGACTGTACCCAACAGACGTTTTCTGAAACTGTCCCTGTGGAGTCCCTGGCTGATGCTGATCCAGAGACGTCAGATCACGCCGAGATCGATGCAGGACGTGAAAAGCGTTTTGAAGCGTTACTGGCACAAAGCCAGTCTGATGTTGAATCACTTTCAGACGATCAGGAACACGCCAATTGCTCACAGTGGATGAATCGTAACTCAGATGAGGCAGGTTTTGAATTTATTGAGGGCGGAGTCCTGGTGCAATTTGAACCCCAGCAGAAGACCCGGGTGGTGCATCTCGGACTGTACCCTCCCCTGAAGGGAAAACTCTCCGTGAACTGCGAATTTGATCCCGGTTTATCGGTTCGGACACGGGTTCTGGAAACCCGGGGCTACGGCGTCAGTGTAGAGGTCAAACGATCTATCGATCTGGAATCAGAATTTGAGGCTGTCATGCAATACTGGGTGACCAATCAGACGTGCAATGAGGATGTTGCCTGAAACAGGTTTCCTTTTGATCATCAGGGTAGTTTGGGATATCTGCCGGATTGCAAAACTAATCCTCGAAGGGAAATTGAATTAAGTCTAAAATGTGTCAAAATAGGCTTTTATGTTTGTTTGCAGGACATTGAATCTTGCCTATATTATACGTTAGCTGGAATTTTCTATATTTCGCTAGTTTCCAATTTTATGAAACGCTATACTTTGCGGACCATGTTGTCGAATCACGTCTAAACGGCTGTCGTCAACAGTCAGTGAGATTTGTTTATTTCCCGTCTCGCTACCAGTCTTTATAGCTTTTGGTTACTGATGCGAAATCGTTTTGGTAATCAGTTAGTGCATCTGCATTTGAAGCCGAATCTCATCCCGAGATTCTATATTCAATGGAATTGTGCTGCATCACGATCGGACTCGTGTTGAAAGGAGGTCGAGCTCTGTCTGTTCGGCAGGTTTGACTTAAACTGAATAAGGATGTCAGGATTATGCACAAGATGTCTTTGAAATTTCAATCAAAAAATCAGGTCGATTCAACGGATCTGGAATCCGTTCTGGATGCATCCGGGTTGTTAAATCAACACAGGGATCAGGTACCTGAAACAAAAAAAATAGAGAGCAAGCGTGGTCGCCAGGTGATTAGTCAAAGAACTAATTCATTGTTGGGAGTACAAATTGTTTCGAGTGGATCGTATGTACCCGACAATGTCGTTACGAATCAGGATCTGCAGGAGCGTTTTGGATTTGACCCGGAATGGATTGAACAGCGCACAGGAATTCTGGAACGTCGACATGCCCCACCGGAAATGGCGACCAGTGATTTATGTTACGAGGCGGCTCAGAAGGCAATCCGTGCGGCCCGTGTGAATCCGGAAGACATCGATCTGTTGATCGTCGGTACGTTTACACCGGATTTCCAATGTCCTTCCGTTGCCTGCCTGGTGCAGGATCGCTTAGGACTGGATGCCCCTGCGATTGATCTGCAGGCGGCGTGTGCCGGTTTCATGTATGCCCTGGTCACCGCGGCCCAGTATGTCGCGACAGGAAACAGTAAACTGGCCCTGGTGATTGGCGGCGACTGCAACAGCCGTATCGTCAATCCCGAAGACCGTCGTGTGGCCCCGTTGTTTGGTGATGGTGCCGGCGCTGTCCTCCTGGCAAAGGGTGATCCTCATCAGGGGCTGACCTGTTATCAGACCGGCTCTGATGGCAGTGGCTGTTCTCTGCTGGACCGGCCCTCTGGTGGAACCCGTAATCCTGCCACGGCTGATGATATCACTGCTGGACGTCATTTCCTGAATATGGATGGCCGCAGCGTGTTCAAGTGGGCCGTTCGAACGGTCGCCGATTCCATTGATCTGATGCTGACGAAAACGGGCATGAGCGTACATGAAGTCGATCTGTTCCTGATGCATCAGGCGAATATCCGCATTATTGATTCTGCCTGTGAGCAGTTAGGGATTCCCCGCGAGAAAGTCTTTATCAATCTCGATCGCTACGGGAATACGTCCGGCGGATCGATTCCCATTGTGATGGATGAAGCGTTTCAATCAGGCCGGATCAATCGCGGCGATACCATTCTCCTGAGTGGTTTTGGTGCCGGACTCGCCTGGGGCACAGGCTTGTTTCGCTGGTAGACCTTTCACGTGCTCTCTGATTCCCGGTGAATCTAGCCAGAACTCAGTCTGCGCGACCACCTGGTGAATTCAAACCGGGTTTACTCTGGATCGGTTGACTCTTTCGCCTCCTGCTGTACGTCGTCATCTGTTTTGTCCGGCGTCACAGGCCGTTCAATGACAGGTTCACCCGCTTTGGCAACACCCGCCAGCGGCAGCTCATTGGCGGTATCCGCTTCCTCTTCAGTGTAATAGACGTGATCAATGGGCGTCCCGTCATCACACTTCCTCAGCAGGAAATAGATCACGGTACTGGCTGACCAGAAAAAACTGATCACGAAACCGGAAAAAGTGATGTTGAGTACGGCGCCCCAGCCCCTGGAAATGGAAGTGGCCAGGTTGGTCTTTCCCTGGTTGAACAATTCGAAAGCCTGTTCGCTGCCCATGCCCCAGCTGACCCCCCAGAATGCCAGGTGAGAAACCAGCTGCATCAACAGTTCGACAAGGAACAGACAGGCGGCTCCATAGCAGAGTGTGACAAACACCAGCCACAGAAAATACCAGATTCGACCAAATATGTAGCTGAAGATACGGCTTAAACCATCAAAGCCATCGCTGTCTTCCACGCTGATGGTGGTCATCATCAGAGGCCAGCCCGCCAGGGTTACCAGCAGGATCAGGCTCATGACGAAGGCAAACAGAAAAGCCAGTCCCCAGAGCAGACTGACGATCACTCCCCCGACACTGGGAATATTACCTAACAGACCGATCAGCAGGCAGAGGATCCAGAAGAAACCCATGCCCGCAAAGGGGAGCAGGGGGGCACTGACCAGCGACAGGATTCGTGTCAGTGAAAATTTTAGCGCAGCCCGCATGCCGATATGATCATCCTGCGCAAACTGAATTGAGGCAATCCTGGTGATGGCACCGCCGAACACCGCCCAGATAATAATCGCCCACAACAGTTGTGTTGTGGCGTAAGCCAGTGTGCTCCAGCTGGCACCGGTTTCAAACAGGGTCAGAACCGGTCTGGTGAAATAGGACATCGGTTCCAGCAGCGTTGTGCCCCGGACCAGGTTGAGCACTCCCGGTGACTGTTCTGGAATGGGGGTCAGCCCCTGTTGAGGGGAGTGTAAAAACAGGTCAGAATTCCGGGGGGGAAACTCAATTCGCTGGTGAACTAATTCCGAACGATTGCTCACGGGTTGCTGAGGTGCAAACGGAAGTTGATTAAACAACTGGTTTCCCAGCATGAACAGCAGGATCGCTGCACAGGCCAGGATGATTTTCTGGAAATCGACAGCCAGTCGAAATACCCGAAACAGGTTCAACCAGGGAAACAGGGTTTTGTACGGAATCGGTTCGGTAATCAGTGCAGGTTTTTGATTCATCATCGTCAGAGTGAATATCCAGATGCCCAGAGATGAGAGAGATGCCCGATTGACATGATCCTGTATTTCAAAATCCGTAACAGAAAGCCCGTCAATCCCTCAGTTCGTATTCAGGCTGAAATCGTGCAGAAATTGCTGTCAATCTGATCTCAGATGACAAAACCCGAACACACTCGTGCAGACGAATACAAACCAGTGGTCCATCAATCCTGTTTTGGCAGGTGGTCAATGTCAGGCGAGCACGCCAACGGGCGTGCGGACCATTTCGACCAATGTGCCATTCCAAGTCTGATAAGACACTTGACGCGTATTATAGTCAGACCAGCGGAGTTGATGCTATCGTAGACGGGAGTTCCCCGTCATTTCAGCTGGATTTTACCGGTTCACCGATGAGCGGTTCCTGTAGTGGAGCTTCCTTGTTTTGCGATCTCTTTTTCGCGGCAGGAGCAGTACAGGTCTGGTAAATCAAAGGAATTGCCAGCAGGGTGATTGTGGTGCCTGCAATCAGGCCACTGACCACAACACGCGCCATAGGAGCCTGCAGTTCGCCCCCTTCACCCCAGCCCAGGGCAATCGGGATCATGGCCAGAACCGTCGTAAGGGTGGTCATCAGAATCGGTCGGAAACGGCGAGTGGCGGCCTGAATGATCAGCTCGTTCACCGGTCTTTCCGGGAATCTTCGTCGGAGTTGGTTGATATAATCAACGAGTACGATGGCATTGTTGACCACAATTCCCGACAGCACGACGATGCCGATGAATGACTGCACATTTAACGTCGTGTCTGTGAAAACAAAAACCCAGATCACACCCATCATTCCCAGCGGAACCGCAAACAGAATGTAAAACGGATCACTCAATGATTCATACTGTGAAGCCATAATCATGTACATCAGCAGAATCGCCAGAATGAAACCCTGTTTCAGTGCCGTGAAACTCTTCTGCTGTTCTTCCCAGTCGCCTGCGACACTGACCGAAAATCCGGAAGGAACCTGGATGGCACTCAGGTTTTCTTCAAGCTCAGGGACTACACTGCCCAGGTCGCGTCCCTCGACATCGGCAAAGACTCTCAGGATACGCTGTTGATTCTGGCGTTCAATCACCACGGGGGCTTCGTTGGGCTGAAATGTGAGCATGTTTTTCAAAGGAATGGTGCGACCCGTTGCTGTCGTGACACCTACCTGTTGCACGTCATCCATCTGATCGCGGTCTTCCGCCCGCAAACGGACGACAACGGGAAATTCATCACCTTCTTCCCGGTAGAGTGTGGCTTCCGTACCCCGAATGGTCGTTTCCAGAGTCTGCGCGATATCCTGCACACTGATTTTGAGCAGTCCCGCTTTTTCACGATCGATGGAAGCAGTCAGTTCAGGGCGTTGATCTGAAACCTCTGCTTCCACATTGATCAGTCCGGGGGTCTGCTTCATGACCGATACGACCTGGTCGACAATCAGTTGCGCGGACTGCAGGTTGTGGCCGGCGACCTGTACAACCAGATCTCCCCCACCTCGTCTCCCGATCATCCGCATCAGCATCATTTCCGTTTGTGCTTTCACCTGGACTTTCATGCCGGGAATCGGGCCGATCGCATCGTCCAGCGCTTTACGGATTTCTTCGATTCCCCGTTCACGTTCACCGCGGGGTTGCAGCTGGAGTCTTAAAGTCGTGCGGTTCCACTGATCTGCGTCATCGGCACTATCACCGATAAAGGAAGCAATCGCGATCGCTTCAGGGACTGCCTCAATCGTCGCCTGTTCCAGTATCCGCGTCTGCTGATCCAGTTTTCTGAGCTGAATGCCGGCCGCCATTCTCGAAAAGACGTTAATCGCCGCTTCGTCCGTTTTCGGTAAAAATTCCGTTTTCACATGCGGTGTCAGGCCCAGTGTGGTCGTAAAGCAGAGTAGCAGCAGGAAGCCGGTCAACGTGGCATGTTTCAAGCTGAACTTCAAAATCCGCTGGTAGATTCGCTCCAGTTTCAACAGGATCTGATAATTCAGGTGATGGAAACCATCGATCAGCTTGAACCAGTAACGGGTCCAGCCTGTATGCGGTGTTGTTGCCTGTTCCGGGATCCAGTAAGCACTCATGACTGGTGTCAGAGTCAGGCTGGCAAACAGCGAGCAGACCAGGGAAAAGGAAACCACCCACGCCAGCTGATGCAGCAGGATACCGGTTGTACCATGAATAAAAATCAGGGGCAGAAAAATGATCAGTGTCGTCAACGTGCTGGCAATGATCGCAGAGGAAACTTCTTCAGTCCCTTCAATGGCCGCCGTTTTGGGGTCCAGGCCTTCTTCCCGTTTGCGGAAAATGCTTTCCAGTACCACAATCGAATTATCGACCAATAGACCGACGCCCAGCGCCAGTCCGCCGAATGAGATGATATTCAATGTGAAGCCCTGAAAATAAATCAGGGTGAATGTCGCGAGAACGGAGAGAGGCATACAGACGCCGATCACCAGCACACTGCGGAAGCTGCGCAGAAAGACAATCAGCACCAGAATGGCCAGTCCCATTCCATACAGAGCGGCTTCCTGAATATTGGCGATCGACTGTCGAATGTATTCCGAGTTATCCACGCGAATGGTGAGCTTCATGTCAGGCAGCGATTTGTTGACCCGCTCGACCTGCTTTTGGACCTGGTCACTCACGCTGATCGTATTCGCGCCCGACTGCTTATACACGTACAGCAGGATGCCGGGCTGTCCGTTCATGCGAGTCAGCTCAGTCCGTTCTTTCTCACCGTCGACGACTTCCGCGATGTCCCGCACATGAACTGTGGCACCCGCCTGTTCACGAACCACCGTATTCTCGATCTGATCCAGGTCGGTAAATTCACCCTGGCTGCGGATATGCAGATTGAGATGGCCTTCCTCGTAGTTACCGGCGGGCTGGTTGATATTCTCCTGCTTCAGCGCGTTAATGACTTCGTTGACGCCCATATTGAGCGACTCGAGCTTACTGCGATCCAGGTTGATCTGGATCTCCCGTTCAATCGCGCCCCGCATGCGGACCCGGGCGACGCCTTCCAGCTGTTCGAACTGCGGGATGATCTGATTTTCCGTCAGACGGGTGAGTGTGATCGGGTCCAGGTCACTGTTCAACCCGAGATACAGAATGGGGCGGTCCGCGACATCAAAATGGCGGATGTAAGGATCTTCGGCTCCCTCGGGCAACTTGTTTCTCAGTTTGTTCAGCGAGTCACGCACTTCGTTGATCGCCAGGTTGAGATCGGTGCCCCACTGGAATTGCAGTCGTACGGTACTGCTGCCTTCCATGCTGCTGCTGAGAATATTCTCAATGCCGGAAACAGAACTCAGATTCTGTTCAATCGGGCGCGTGATCTGCTTTTCCGCCTCGTCAGGACCCGCACCCTCATAGAGCGTGATCACGCTGACGCTGGGGTTCTGAATGTCAGGCATCAGATCCACGGCCAGCTGTGATAGTGAAACCCCGCCCAGCATGACCAGCACCAGTGAGGACATCAGGGTTGTAATCGGACGCTGAACTGCCAGTCGGGTCAGGGACATAATCGATTTCTCAAGGTTTTATGATCTGCTATGAAATCAAATGATCATCCTGATCACAAATTAGTTTTCTGTGGTAACGGGGATGGTGTCTGAATCACCTGATCCATGGGCACTTCTACTGGTGTGACCGTCTGTCCTTCATCAACCATCCGATTACCCAGGGTAATCACCAGGTCTTCCGGTTTGAGCCCGGACAGAATTTCGACGAGTTCACCGTCATTGATGCCGGTTTCAATATTGCGCCGTTCGGTCATGGGAGGATTTCCACCAATGATGAAGACTGCGGAACCAGGGCCGTCTTTTCTGCGGGTCAGCGAAGCAATCGGCAGGACGCTGGTTTTGTGGCGATGTTCAAAGACGATCTGCACACGGGCATGCATTCCCGGTTTCAGTGAGAAGTCTGCATTCGGAATTTCGATATGTACAGCGGCGGTTCGGGTTTGCGGGTCGAGAACCGGTGCTTTCCGTTTCACCTGACCTGAAAAAGTTTTGCCCGGGAACGTATCAACGGTGATGAGAGCCTTCTGCCCCAGTTTGACATCTTCGTAATCTTTTTCCACGATATGTACGATGGTCCGTACATGATCCAGGTTTACAATTTTCATCAAGGGAACATCCGGTTTAGCCAGATCCCCGACATCGACCATCCGTTCTGCCAGAAAGCCATCGGTCGGCGCCAGGACTTTATTTTCCTGCAGTCGCAGTCGACTTTGTTCCAGGTCCGATTCGGCCTGTTCCACACGGGCTTCTTCGAGTTCCGTCTGCGCTTCCTGGATTGCCTTGTTGGCCAGCGCCTCTTCCATCTCCTGTTGCGTGCTCACACCGGATTTCTGCAGAACCAGCAGACGTTCATAAGCCTTTTGAGCCAGTTCCTGGCCTGTGACTTGTGCTTTCAGTTGCGCTTTGGCAACCGTCAGTGAGGCAGCTGCTTTACTGACCAGTTCCTGCAGTTCGGTGTCATTCAATTCCAGAATCACATCGTTGGCTTTGATCCGCTCGCCTACATCAAACGGGATGGATTTAATATACCCATTGTATTTCGAGCGGATTTCCACCTGGGAACCGGCTTCCAGGTTGCCCACCAGGGTAATCCGTTTTTCCAGAGTTTTTTCGGTAGAGCGGGTGACCTGTACCGCGATCGGCTCAGTCAGGATTTTTGTGGGAGAGGTTTGTGCATTGTTCAGGGAGTGTTCATAAACCAGCCAGCCTGCAATCATGGCAATGGCCGTACAGGCTGGGGCAATCAGTACTTTCATCTTTTCGTTTCTCCGGTTGTGTGAACCGCAGCAGGAACCTTTGAGCAAACAAATCGTTTACTGATCGAGACTCTGAGATTGCAGACTCGTTCAATGAAAAATCAGTTTGTAAAAGCTCTTGATGTATGACAGCAGAGGGACTCTGTTGTGCAATCGGGCAGGTTGACGGTTATCGTGTAAAGATAAACTTCTGGTTGTTTAAGGCAGGTAAGCTAAGGCAGGATCGACAAATCATTTAAGGCGTCGACTCAGCTCTACTATTAGAACTATATCGGTTAGAGAATTCAAGATGTTTGTCGTTCTCAACGTCTTTGTTTAAATATTCTTTTGTTTATAAAATCACAGGCTGATCTTTCCTGTTCTTATGCCATTTCTATGCTAAAATCCACACCAGCCTCTGAATTTTGCAACAATGATAAGAAAATATTGAATTTTGACAGTCGGCACAGTTTGGCCAACCTGTGAATTTGCTTTGAGAAGGGAAGAATTATGGATTTAATGAGTACGATTGCCGGTTCCATGATGGAAGGTTTTTTTCCAGCAGGATGGGATCTGGCCAAAATTGATCAGTGCATGAGCGCCGATCCCACGACTATTACAGACCGCCAGTCGTGGTGGCATGCAGACTTCCAGCCTGTCATGTGTGGCAGTGTTACCGATTTCGATACGATGTTGGGACATGAGATCGCTTTAACGATTAAACAGTCTCGGGATGCTGGTGAGAAACTGGCATTAATCCTGCCTGTAGGCCCGATGGGCATGTATCGCTGGGCTGTCTACTTCCTCAAGGAATGGGGCGTCTCCTGCGATCACGTGTATGGCTTCAATATGGATGAGTGGAGTGATGTCGACGGCAATACATTGCCTCCTTCGAACCCCGGTGCGTTTCAGTATGCCATGCAGGAAGCCTTTTATGGTCCCCTGGGCGACTTGACTGTTCCCGAGAATCAGCGTCACTTTGCGACGAAAGATGTACTGCCCACCTACGCAGAAAAAATCGGTGAATTAAAATCTGCAGGCGCGAAACTGGGAGTCATTTTCGGTATCGGACGCGTTTGTCATATCGCGTTCTGGGAACCGCATTTTGCCGGCGAATTTAATTCTGAAGAAGAATGGAAAGCACAGACGCATCGCATCGGTGCCAAACTGCATCCGCTGACGATTGAGCAGAACGCTGTGACGAGCTTCAAGAGCCGCACCACTCTGGTACCCGCTTATGCGAATACGATCGGTCCCGGTTGTTTCCTGCAGGCCGACAAGATCATCGGCGGCTGTGACGGCATCTTCTCACGCGGCATGCAGTGGCAGGGAATGAGTGTCTGGATGACTCTGCGACATGAGCCTACCAGCTGGATTCCTTCCACTTACATGACGACCCAACCAGGTCGACTGATTATTCTGGATGAACTGGCGGGACCACTGGTCGCCGAATGTAACTAAACGATCCACCTGCAAACCCAAAAGGCAGCTCGAATACTGATTTCGAGCTGCCTTTTAATTTTCATCGTCGTGTCGCTGAGAACACTTAACCTGCTGTCTGCTCCAGCACCGACTCATGCACATAGATCGGCAGTGGTGGTTCGTAGTGAATTGACAACGCGATGGCATCACTGGGGCGACTGTCGATCTCGACCAGTTCTCCATCCTGTTCCACCCGCAGTACGGCATAATAAGTATGATCTTCCAGATGGGTAATCACGATATCTTTTAAGGTGCCGCCCAGGGATTCGATCGTATTCTTTAACAGGTCGTGCGTCAGAGGACGCTGCGGAGAAAACTCCTGGTTGACCCGGCGGTCAATCGTGGTAGCTTCAAAGATACCAATCAGGATCGGGAAGACACGCTCGCCTTCCACTTCGCGCAGATAGATCACCTGCTGATCGCCGATCTCGCTGATAATAATACGAGATAACTCCATTTCCACTAACAAGAGAGCCTCCTCAGGTCCGGCAGGGAATTCACTGCAAACCAGATTCTATGTGACGAGTTAAAACTGAAATACCTGTGATCGCGAAATTATTATACACCGTTTCCGGGGAGGGCAACAGATTCTGTTTGATTTCACATAAGCGAAGATCAGCCTATTTTCCCTCGAGTTCATCAATGGTTTTCAGAACACTTTGCAGCTGTTTCTGATTTCCTGCCAGTGTCTCCTGTACCCCTGCCACCACATCGGCGGGGGCCCGATCGACAAAGTTTTTATTGGCCAGTTTCTTTTCACTGGCTGTGATATGTTTCTCGAGTTTTTCTGCTTCACCTCGCAGCCGTTCGAGTTCTGCTTCCAGATCGATGATGCCTTCCAATGCGATGAAACCGTCGACATCGTTGAGCGAAAACGTCGCAGACCCGCTGGGGCGTTGGACGTCCGCGCCTGCTGATTCCAGCAATGTTTTCGCCAGGTTATCAAACTGTCCCGCCACATTCTGCATGTCATCAGCCACGCTGGATTCACAGCGTAGAAAGAGTTGCAGTGGTACTGCCGGGGAAATTTTATAGACCGCGCGAATATTCCGTACGGCGACAATCATTTCCTGCAGACGTTCAAACCGTTTTTCCAGTTGCGGGTCCTGCCAGTCTTTTGGTGGCTCCGGCCAGGCGGCGATCATGATGCTTTCTGCCCCTTTTTCCGGCGTGAACAGTCCCCGTTCGGGAGCGATTTCATTCAATCGCTGCCAGAGTTCTTCGGTAATGAAGGGAACGAAGGGCTGCAGCAGGCGGAGCAGGGCATCGAGCACACCGACGAGCACGCGTTGCGCTGCCGGTTTCTGTTCTTCATCCCACAGGCGGGGTTTGATCATTTCCAGGTACCAGTCGCAGAACTCATTCCAGGTAAAGTCGCGAATGGCGCGTGTGGCCACGTCGAACTGGTAGCGACTTAAGACGGTGGTCATCTCTTCGGCAACCGTAGAGAGTCGACTCAGAATCCAGCGGTCTTCCATCGTCAGATCTGATTCCGACAGTGGAGCAGGGGTGTACCCTTCCAGGTTCAGCATGGCAAAGCGACTGGCGTTCCAGAGCTTGTTGCAGAAGTTTCTGCCGTACTCAAAACGCTCGCTGACAATGCGTGCCACCTTTTCGCCGGGATCCGGGTCAAACCAGGGGCTCGTATACTGATACGATTTTCCACTTTTAGGGAATTTGATCCGTGGCTTTTCACCGCCGGCAGGAATCGTTGTCTGATGCTCCAGAGTCTGGGGCACGACTTCACCGGTTTCCGGATCTTCATAACCCACGGGCAGACGGACGTCCTGTGTTTCCCCTGCAAACGAGGCAATCGTGAAGCGGACTGCATCGACGCCGTACTTGTCAATCAGGTCCATGGGATCAACGCCGTTCCCTTTGGATTTGGACATCGTCTGACCGAAACCATCCAGAATTTTCGGATGGATACAGACATGTTTGAAAGGAATGTCTTCCATGTTATACAGGCCGGTCAAGACCATGCGGGCGACCCAGAGTGTGATAATATCACGGCTGGTCACCAGCACGCTGCCTGGATAGAAATAATCGAGGTCCGGATTCTTGTCGGGCCAGCCCAGGGTGGCATGTGGCCAGAGGGCACTGCTGAACCAGGTGTCCAGAACGTCTTCATCCTGCGTCAGCTTGTGCGCGGCTCCCAGCTCATCCCCGGTCAGGTCTGTCTCACTGCAGATCAGCCAGCAGGTGTCTTCATCGTCTCGGCGATAATCCACGTCATAGCGATCACCAAATGCCAGCTTCAGGTCATCTTCAGAACAGGTGTCACAGTACCAGATGGGAATACGATGTCCCCACCAGAGTTGACGACTGATACACCAGTCCCGCTTTTCTTTGAGCCAGTCCAGGTACGTTTTGGAATAACGACTGGGAAAGAAACGTACACGCCCGTCTTCGACCGCATCAATGGCGGATTGTGCGAGGGTATCCATTTTCACGAACCATTGATCGGACAGATAAGGTTCGATGGGAGTTTTTGATCGATCGCTGTGTTTGACAGGAATCTGGCGGTCTTCCACTGCAATAAAGAAACCCAGCTTGTCCATATCTTCCACGACTTTTTTACGAGCCGCGTAACGATCCAGGCCTTCATACTCGCCGGTCGCGTCGTTCATGGTCCCGTCCGGATTCAGAATATTGATCTGCTCCAGATCATTTCGAAGTCCACAGGCGTAGTCGTTGGGGTCATGCGCGGGAGTCACTTTGACGGCTCCGGTCCCCAGATCTTTGTCTGCCAGCAATGCATCCGCGATGATCGGGATTTCGCGCCCGTTTAAGGGAATGCGAACCCGTTTGCCGACCAGGTGTGTGTATCGTTCATCGGAAGGATGAACGCAAACCGCGGTATCGCCGAGCATGGTTTCGGGACGCGTGGTCGAAAATGAAATCCGTTCATCACTGTCGACAACCGGATACTGGAATGTCCAGAACTGCCCGGCAATATCTTCTGAAAAAACTTCATCGTCGGCCACAGCGGTCTGCAGGAACGGGTCCCAGTTGACCAGTCGTTTTCCACGATAGATGAGATCGTCGGAGAACAGTTTCAGAAAGGTACGGCGGACCGCTTTGGAACACATGTCATCCAGGGTAAACCGGGTGCGCTGCCAGTCACAACTGGCGCCCAGTTTTCTGAGCTGATTCAAAATGCGTTTTTCGTACTGATCTTTCCAGTCCCAGATCCGCTCGACCAGCGCTTCACGACCGATGTCGTGGCGTGTCAGATTTTCCTCTTCCTTCATGCGGCGTTCTACAACTGCCTGGGTGGCAATGCCGGCATGATCGGTTCCGGGCATCCAGAGTGCTTCGTAGCCCTGCATACGCCGCCAGCGGGTGATCAGGTCCTGGACCGTCCCATTTAACGCATGTCCCATATGCAGTGCCCCGGTGACGTTGGGGAGCGGGATCATAATCGTGTGCTGTTCTTTTTCCGGGTCTGGTTCGGCGTGAAAGTAGCCTTTTTCTTCCCAGAACTGATACCACTTCTGTTGTGCACTTTCAGGGTTGTACTGTTTCTCTAACGATTCGGTCATGATTTCGAATTGGGTCTTGTGCTTGAAGATATGGTTAAAGTGGAGAAATCGCTCTGCCACGAAATAGAGCGCATCACATTTAAGTATAGCGTCTCTCAATCTAATATACTCGGGCCAAACAACCCTGGAAACGCTACAGTAAAACTGGACACTGTCCAGCTGTTATTCTGTTACTGAAACGAACTATACCAGTTCCGATATCGCAAAAACAGGCATGACGGGCATTGTTGATGGTCTGAGATTTGAAATCCGGATTGGATTTCTGTTGATGGTTCCGTCTAACGGGACACGGGTCAGCTTAAAATAGTTCCCTCATCCTTATAGAGCTTGTATTCGACGCTGTCTGCCAGAGCCAGCCAACTGGCTTCGATGACATTTTCACTGACGCCGATACTGCTCCAGACCTTGTGTTCGTCGCGGCTTTCGATCACCACCCGCACACTGGCGGCGGTACCTTCTGCAGAGTTGATCACGCGGACTTTGTAGTCCACCAGGTGCATTTTTTCGAGGGCGGGGTAAGCAGGGCAGAGGGCTTTTCTGAGAGCCGTATCCAGGGCATTCACAGGACCGTCTCCTTCGCCCACCACGTGTTCCTGCTGGCCGTTGACGATCAGCTTGATCGTCGCTTCCGTGAGTGGCTCATGCGTATTGTCTGACTCGACATTCACACGGTAGTGGATCTTTTCAAAATGCGGTTTGAAGGTTCCAGCAACTTTTTTAACGAGCAGATCAAACGACGCTTCCGCGGCTTCGAACTGGTAGCCTTCGTTTTCCAGGTCCTGCACTTTTTCGAGAATCCGCGTGAGCAGTTCCGGATCATTGTCCAGTTGCATCTTGGTCGTTTTGGCAACGATGTTGGAGCGACCTGACAGTTCGCTCACCAGCACTTTGCGTTCATTGCCGACAACTTCCGGTTCGATATGTTCGTAGCTGCGTGCGATACGGTTGACCGCGTGCACGTGCATGCCCCCTTTATGGGCAAACGCACTGCTGCCGACAAAAGGCTGGCCGGAGCGGAAATTCATGTTAGCCAGTTCGTAAACATAGCGTGAGAGTTCGGTCAGGTTATGGAGCTTATTGTCGAGCAGTACCGAGTAGCCTTCTTTTTTCGTGACCAGGTTGGCAATTACGCTGATCAGGTCGGCATTGCCACAACGTTCTCCGATGCCGTTGATGGTTCCCTGTACCTGGATGGCACCATGTTCGACGGCCGCCAGTGAATTGGCTGTTGCCAGATCGCAGTCGTTATGGCAGTGAATTCCCAGGGGAACGTTCACTTCAGAACGGACCAGGTCCACGTATTTCGTAATCACTTCGGGCAGGCTGCCGCCGTTGGTATCGCAGGGAATGACGATGTCTGCCCCCGCGTCAGCAGCCGCTTTGATGGTTTTGAGTGCATATTCCGGGTTGGCGCGAAAGCCGTCGAAGAAATGTTCTGCGTCGTAGATGACTTCCCGTCCGCAGGATTTGATAAAGCCGACGGAATCGGCAATCATTGCCAGATTCTCTTCGAGCGAGACTCGAAGTACTTCGGTGACGTGCAGGTCCCAGGTTTTGCCGACGATGGTCACCACAGGAGCCTGTGAGTCACGCAGAGCCTGCATGCCGACATCGTCTTTGGCTTCAATCTCTTTGCGGCGGGTCATGCCGAAGGCGGTCACTTTGGCGTGCTTCAGATCCATTTCCGCGACGCGCTGGAAATATTCAGTGTCTTTCGGATTCGAAAGGGGATAGCCGCCTTCAATGTAATCGAAGCCCATTTCATCGAGCTTTGCGGTAATCTGCAGTTTGTCCTCCAGTGAGAAGTTCACGCCTTCTCCCTGGCTGCCATCCCGCAAAGTGGTGTCATACATCTGAATTCGGGCCATCGTGGGGGCTTTCTTTCTGTTTAATTAAGAAATCACTCTTGTTGCGTCTGCTGTTATTCTTTTCAGGCGTTACCGGGGCAGTGCTTGATTCGTCCTGGTCTACATAACAAAAAAACCTCAGGTTGTGACCTGAGGTTATGAAAATCTGTTAAATTGGTAATGATCCTCAAGTCATTGGGAGTCTGAAATTTCGCAAATAATAATAATGTCGCTGATGCGGACCATATTTGAGACAGACAACATAGACCAGAGAGCCTTCCTCTTGATTTGATACGATTGATAACTGACAGTCGATGGAAAGATCATAAGCAGCAGGGGAGTATGAGTCAAACGAAAAGCCGATTTCGCCCTGTTTTCAGGTCAGATTCTCAGCGAAGCAGGGGGGTAGATGCTCAAACGAACTCTTCTTCGTATTCTTCTTCCCCTAAATCGTCCTCGAACTGGTTTGCCTTCACGGCTTCCCACTCATCGAGTGTGTACAAGACTTCACGTGCCTGCGAGCCGTTATATTCACCCACGATGCCATCTTCAGCCATGTAATCAATCAGGCGGGCACCACGACCGTAGCCGACTCCCAAAGCACGCTGCAGCAGTGAAACCGAACCGCGACCTTCACGAATGACGACTTCAACGGCTTCTTCGTACAGGCTGTCTTCTTTACGGTCCGATTCGCCTCCGTTATTTTTCTTGGAATTGGCTGCGGTGATTTGAGCCAGTTCCGGACTGTATTCAGGTGCCATGTCACTGAAGAAGTCAATCACGCGTTCGATTTCCTCGTCACTGACATACGCGCCCTGGGCCCGTGTCAGTTTACTGGTCCCAGGTGCCAGATACAGCATGTCACCGTTGCCGAGCAGGGCGTCTGCACCATTTTCATCCAGAACCACACGACTGTCGCCGCGACTGGCTACCTGGAATGAAACGCGGGCAGGCAGGTTGGATTTAATCAGACCGGTAATCACGTCAACCGTTGGTTTCTGAGTTGCCAGCACCAGGTGGATTCCGACAGCACGAGATTTCTGAGCCAGGCGAATAATATGTGCTTCCACGTCTTTACCAGAGGTCATCATCATGTCGGCAATTTCATCGGCGACGATCACGATCGAAGGCATTTTTTCCGGCATCTGCAATGCTTCTTCCGATTCAGGATCGATTCCAGCCAGATCCAGAACTTTATCCTTACCCAGTTTGTTGAAGCTTTCGATGTTTCTGGAGCCGCAGCGGGCAAGCAGGTCGTAGCGTTCTTCCATCTTGTCGACGGCCCACGCCAGCACGGCTTCCGCTTTTTTCATATCGGTGATCACCGGATGCATCAGATGGGGGATGCGTTTGTAGCCGCTTAACTCCACCATCTTCGGATCGATCATCAGCATTTTGACTTCGTTGGGCGTGCGGGTCATCAACAGTGACAGAATCAGTGTATTCAGACAGACACTTTTCCCGGTTCCGGTTCGACCGGCAATCAACAGGTGAGGTAATTTGGCCAGATCGGCAGTCAGAGGATGTCCGCTGACATCTTTCCCCATGAACAGGGGAATGCGACTTTTTTCTGTTTCGTCAGAGCAGGCTTCGATCAGTTCTTTCAGACGGACCATGACCTGTTTGTCGTTGGGAACTTCCACGCCGACCGTGTTTTTTCCGGGAATGGAAGGCACTACTCGCACGGAAGGCACACGTAAAGCGACTGCCAGATCGTGAGCCAGCGCGGTAACTTTGGCCACCCGCAGTCCGGGTTTCAGATCCAGTTCGAACAGTGTTAAGACAGGGCCGGTATCGATTTCGGAGACCTGGATATCGAGACCAAAATCAGCGAACGTGTTTTCCAGAACTTCGGCCGCTTCCTCCGCTTTTTTGGCTAACAACTCAAACGGGAAGTCTTCCGCATCTTCCAGCAGGTCTAACCCGGGCAGCTTATAGGAGCTGTTTTTTTTTTGCTCGATTGGCTGAGTCTGTCGCGCCACGCGAATTCCCGCCGGCGGATTGACTTTGATCGGCTTGCGTTTTTTAGGCTTTACTTTCGCTTTGGGAACGGCGACGACTTCTTCTTCGTACTCGTCTTCCTCTTCAGCGACAATTTCTTCTTCCTCTTCATACTCTTCTTCGTCTGCTTCTTCTTCAGTTTCATCCACTTCAGCCGATTCACGACTCAAGGCTTTGAAAGGAAAGGTGAGGCAGGAAAAGAAGAGACGTACCGGCAGCGTATCTGCTGTCAGCAACAGTCCAGCCAGGAACATCGAGGTCAGCAGAATCAGCGATCCAGCAACCGAAAACCGGGTTTCCAGCAGAGAAAAACCGAGTGCACCAATATACCCACCACTGCCAATCAGTGGTGTCGCGCTGTTTTGTCCCAGCATCATCTGGCTGACAATACAGGCTGAAATCAGAATCAGACTCAGGCCGATGAGTTCCACCAGAACTCCGGAAGTTTCCTGTCGCGAGAACATTCGCATATCGACTACGATTAATGCCAGGAAAATTCCCCAGGCACCGATACCGAAACCGGTACGCAGGTAATGGGCAATCTGAGCGCCGGAGTCACCACACAGGTTTTGTGCGACATCACGGACAGGGTAGACGAGTTGCGCAGGAGGATCAGCGGGGTCGTAACTGAACAGACTCAGTCCAAGAAAGACTGTCGCTGCCAGTAATCCCAGCGCGATTAAATCTGTTTTGAACCGTTGAATGTCGATCATGCTGACCAACCTGCAAATCTATGTAAGAAATTTCGGGTTGTGTATTCAAAGGAGAATCAACGGCGCGCAAAGCGGACGCAAAATAATGATTACTTTTTTTGTGGGGATTGACCAGAAAATTTGTTCGAGTGAAAAATAGTTCCCGTCTGCGATGAAAACCCAAGAACATCAACAGACGGGAATATTTTCACGACCAGTGTCTCAATGGGGGGCATTGAGACGTACCAAACAAAAGTATGGATTCATGTAAATGTTGATTTCCTTAACACTCAAACCTAGCACACAAACGGAGGGCGGGTCGAAAAAACTCATCAAACGATGTTGTGTTTTAGCCACATGCGATCGTGCGATTCGGGTTAGAACAGTCAGCGGAAGTTATCAGGAACACGTCGTGCCGACTGTAACGATTGCGCGGGATTGACTGGTTCTGGCCTGTCTCCCGGTTTATCGCAGTAGACGTGTGAGAAGGGCGACCGGTTATCTGCCTGCCAGATGCTGCTGGATCCATTCGATCAGCGAATCTGCGACCTGGGTCTTTTCGCCCGAGTAAGTCGCGACGATCTCCTGGCTCTGGTCGATCACTTCCACGAAGTTTTCTGAGGAGCCGATGGCGCTCACACTGTTGAGCACGATGGCATCGCATTTTTTGCTGTAGAGTTTGCGAACGGCGTTAAAGCGGGCATCCTGCGATTCCAGCGCGAAGCCCATCACCCAGCGATTCCCTTTCTGGGATCCCAGTTCTGCCAGAACGTCGATCGTTTCTATCAGTTCCAGGGTAATCGCCTCGCCGGTTTTAGCGATTTTGCCGGGTTTACGGGTTTTGATCCGATAGTCACAGACCGCGGCAGTACCAATCACACCATCACAGTTTGGGAACAGTTTTTCGCATTGCGCGAACATCTCGTCCGTCGTTTCAACCTGGTAAAGCTCGCAGCCGGCGGGGGGAGCAATGGTGACCGGGCCTGAAACCAGCGCAACTTCATGACCGGCGGCAATGGCGGAGCGGGCTAAAGCATATCCCATCTGTCCGCTGCTGGCGTTGGACAGGTAGCGAACATCATCCAGGTATTCTCGTGTGGGGCCGGCTGTGATCAGGATTCGCATTGGAGGATCATTCAATGGATGAGTTCGAAGCAGGGCAGAGCAGATTCGAATTACCCCAGTAGTTCTTCAATTCGGGTTAAAATCTCTGCCGGTTCTGCCATCCGTCCTTTTCCGATCACGCCACAACTCAACCAGCCTTCGCCCGGTTCTACGATCTGAATTCCGTCTGCCTTTATCTGTTCCAGATTGCGCTGAACCGAGGCCTTGGCCCACATGTCAGCGTTCATCGCCGGTGCCAGCAGGATGGGAGCAGTGCAGGTTAGCGTGAGCGTGGCAAGCAGATCATCCGCGAAACCATGCGCCATCTGGGCCATCACGTTTGCAGTGGCGGGCGCGATGACAAACAGTTCGGCTCTTCTGACCAGGCCAATATGCTCTCCCTGAAAATGTTCACGGGGAGCAAACCCGTCCTGGTAGACCGGGCGGCCAGTGAGGGCTTCGAATGTGGTCGCGCCTATGAATTTCTGCGCGGCTTGTGTCATCACCACGCTGACGGCTGCCCCTTTTTGAACCAGTTTACTGGCCAGGTCAGCCGTCTTGTATGCGGCAATTCCTCCAGAAACACCTAATAGGATTTCACGCCCCTGCATGGGTTGGTTTCCGGTGCTCATGGTACTGAATCGGTGTGTTAAACCAGGTCTTCCAGTGTCGGGCCTGCGTCGTCATATTCGATGGCATCCAGCGGACTTCCATCATCGGTGATGGCCACTTCACCAGACTGGTCGAGGTAGATTTTGTCTTCCATGATTTCCTGAACCACGATCTCCATGTGGTTTTTGGTCTGCATTTCGACCAGTGGTCGCGCGCCCCGGTTCAACGCGACAATCCGTTTTTGAATGAGTGAAGACAGTTTGAAACGTCCACCCACTTTGTTGACGATTTCTTCTTCTTTAAATTCTTCCAGCATTAATTTCTAGCTCCCGTTGTTTCAGGATGGTGCCGATTTCTGTGACAGCACGTTCCAGATCGTCATTGATAATGACATGACTATAATATTGGGCCTGCTCCAGTTCTTTGCGAATTGTTGCCAGCCGTTTTTCGATCACTTCTTCTGATTCGGTTCCCCGATTGCGGATTCGTTTCTCGTATTCTTCATCGGAGGAGGTTCTGACAAAGAGCGTAATGGTCTGGGGGAACTGTTTTTTCAGTTTCAGGGTTCCCTGCACATCAATTTCCAGAAAAGGCCAGCCCCCCTGTTTCGCTGCCCGGTCCACTTCTGATTTTAACGTTCCATACCAGTATCCCAACCCATGAACCTGTTCACATTCAAGGAATTCGTTATTTTCCTGTCGTTTTTCAAATTCTTCCGTTGTCAGAAAATAGTAATCTTTGCCGTCCACTTCCCCTTTTCGGCGAGGACGCGTTGTGGCCGAGATCGCTTTGATCAGTTTGACCGGTGTTTCCTGCATCAGTCGATTAACAATGGTTGTTTTCCCGCTGGCAGTCGGGCCGGAGAGCACAACAATCGGTATGTCCGGTGGGATACAGGCTTGGGGTTCAGACACTTGGTAAAGCTCCAGAGTAATCGTTGTGTGGTCTCTCTATTCAATCTCAGGAGATCAATAATTCTATACTATTCAACGTTCTGGACGTTTTCTCTGATTTTCTCAACAGCCAGTTTCATTTCGATGACGGCGTGGGAAATCTCAACATCATTGGCTTTCGAGCCGATCGTATTAATTTCGCGGAACATCTCCTGCACCAGAAATTCCAGTTTTTTACCCTGAGACGTTTTTGAGGTGATGATGGAGTCAAATTGCTCTAAATGGCAGCCAAGTCGACTGATTTCTTCGTTGATATCACAACGATCTGCAAACATGCTGACTTCCCGAATCAGGCTGTCAGGGTCCAGTTCGACTTCCTGGTCTTTCAGCAGGTCTGCCAGTCGCTGATGCAGGCGATCCCGGTAGTTTGTGACAACACGCGGTGCCTTCTCTTTAACTATTTCAAGCTGCTGGCGAATAATCTGATTACTGCTCTCAAGATCTGCCTGGGCCGATTCCCCTTCTTTCTTGCGAAACTCAGTGAGTTCCTGCAGGGCACCGCGAATCGCCTGTTCAATTAATGGCCAGTCCGACTCAGGGGTATGGGAACGCGAGTAATTGTCGATTGCAGCGCCAGGTAACGTCAACAGGCTGTCAACGTGATTGGGCAGGGGAGTATGGCAGGCTTCGGACAGGTGTTTGAGCTGTTCCCAGTACTGTTTGATGACTTCTTCATCCAGCAGGTAATCGCTGGTGCGATCCAGACTGTCAATTCGCAATGTGAGATTCACGGTTCCGCGAGAGACAGAACTGCGAATCAGTTTTTCGATCTGGCTTCCCAGTTTCGCATAGAAGTCCGGATAGCGGGACGAAACTTTCAGATAGCGATTGTTGACGGTACGTAGCTCGGCATGGACCGAGAGCCGGTCGTTTTCTGCAGTCGCACTTCCAAAACCAGTCATGCCCAGCAGCACAACACACTCTTTTCTGAATAACAGGAATAATTTGAGGCTTAGAGAACCAGCAAAAACTTTGCCGAACGCAGGATCAGCTCAGTCGACTATTCTGACTTGGGTTGAGATTTGGTTGTCTCAGGTTTTGCAGGAGTTTCCTGTTTATTTTCTTCTTTAGATTCAGGAGCGGCAGCTTTCGGAGCAGCATCTTTACTGGCTGGTTCAGCCGGCTTGGTTGCTTTCTCTTCCGTTGCAGCTGGTTTTTTCTCTTCAGCAGCTTTTGTCTCTTTTTCAGCGAGATCTTTCGGAGGTGTGAATTCCGGGCCGCCTGCCGCTTTTTCTTCAGTATCCGGTGTCTCTTCTTCTTTGTTTTTGTCATCCGAGGAAATAGCAGTCTCTTCAGATACGGCACTACCGCCACTGTATTTTCCGGAACTGGCGCGTGTGGTGATGCCGGAGACACCAGCCAGGATCACCCAGATCACTGCCATGATAATCGTGATTTTTGTGAAGACATCGCCGGCTTTCGTTCCCAGTGCACTTTGACCACCGGCACCACCGAATGCGCCGGCCAGTCCACCACCACGACCTTTTTGCAGCAGGATGATGATAATCAGGAGGACTCCGAAGAACATCAGAAATGTCATCAGTATGGTAGCAGGATCTGTAATGGCTTCCAGGAACGTCGCAAAAATCATTGTGTCATCCTAAATGGCTTAAAATATCTTCTGAACGAGTTGATAAAATCACCCGCAAGTTGCTGAAGTAAGATCGCCCGTATCATACAGTAATGACATACGATCTGTAAATCGATTCTGGATTCGGAGTATCGTCTAAATAGCAGAAACTCTGGACTATTCTGCAGATAACTCCACAGCAGCCTGAATGATGGGGATAAAGAGCTCTGCTTTGAGGCTTGCTCCTCCAACCAGCGCGCCATCGACGTTTTCCTGGGAAAGCAGCTCTTTGGCGTTATCTGGTTTGACACTACCACCATACAGAATTCGGGTTGAGTCTGCGATTTCTGCAGAATACTGGTCTTTGAGCCAGTTTCTCAGGTAGAGATGAGCGGCTTCTGCCTGTTCAGGGCTCGCTGTTAAACCGGTTCCGATCGCCCAGACTGGTTCATAAGCGATCACGATCTGCCCGAATGCGGATGCGTCGACTCCACTCAGGCCGCCTGTCATCTGGGTGTTGAGCACGGTTTCTGTCTGGTCTGATTCACGTTCACTCTGTAGTTCACCAACACAGAGTACGACCTGCAGACCAGCTTCGAGGGCTTTTTTGACTTTGAGATTGATATCTGCGTCTGTTTCTTTAAGGACGTGACGACGTTCACTGTGTCCCAGGATAACGGAACGGCAACCGACGTCGGTCAGCATTTCCGTTGAAGTTTCACCGGTAAAAGCACCTGGTGCTTCGTGGTAGCAGTTTTGTGCGCCAAATCCGACACCTGAGCCGGAAACGATATCGCCGATCGTGGTCAGGTAGGGAAACGGAGGGCAAACCAGAACTTCAACGGCAGGATTTTCAGAGGGCACTTCGGATGCCAGGGCCTGAGCCAGCTGTGCACCGGATTCTTTGGTGGTATTCATTTTCCAGTTACCGGCTACAAGGAAGCGACGCATAATTGATCCTGTGATTGAAGTAAGTTAAAGGTGGAAATGGACTGTACAGATACTGTTTTCACCAGAGATCGAGAGGCGAAACAAAAGCGATAACGGATCTGTGACCCTCAAATGGTTACCGATGCCGTTTTAAGCAGCAATCAAAGCTGCAGCATAAGTTATTGAGTCAAACGCAATGATTCAAGGATTTGGGCTGAAAATCCTGAAATGACCCCTGTTTTCACAGAATTCTCACGAATCAGAGGCTCGGCTGCCGTCTTCTATTACTCCAGAATCCCGCTGCGGGGGTAGGACCCCATTGTTTCCAGGCGAACGACGCGTTTCTCCAGTTCATTCAGCGTTCGTTTAATATGGGGTTCCTGAACATGGCCTTCAAAATCAATGAAGAACAGGTATCCTGGTTCTTCTCCCCGGAGCGGGAAGGATTCAATCCAGGTCAGGTTGACCTTGTTTTTCTTAAAGATCTGGAGTGTATCAGCCAGGGAGCCGGCCTTGTGGGCAATTTGAACCAGGATCGCCGTACGATCTTTACCGGTCGGGTTGCAGACCTCTTCGCCGATTACGGCAAAGCGAGTGACGTTGTTGGCGTTATCTTCAATGCCTTCCACGATAATCTGCAGATCGTATTCCACAGAAGCCTGGTGGCTGGCAACTGCTGCGGCACCTGGTTTGGTCGCTGCCAGCTGGGCTGCGGTTGAAGTACTGGTGACTTCATGCAGATGAGCCTGAGGCATGTTTCGGGAGAGCCACTCGCGGCACTGTGAGAGTGCCTGCGGTTTGCTGTAGATTTCGGTGATTTCGCTCCGTTCGCAGCGTGCCAGCAGATTGTGGTGTACGGCGATCAGCACTTCACCACAAATCCGTAACGGAAGCCGGGTGAACATATCGAGCGTGTCTACCACCCGTCCATCCGTACTGTTTTCGATGGGAACCACACCAAACTCGGTATTGCCCCGGTTGACTTCTTCAAATACAGCCCCGATGGTGTTCACAGGAACCATGTCGGCCCCTTCGCCAAACCGTTCCAGGGCAGCCAGGTGTGTATAACTGTAAGCAGGGCCCAGGTAGGCAACGCGTTGGGGGTGGATCTGTCTGCGGGCAGAACTGAGAATCTGACGAAAAATTCCACGGATGGCATTGTTGGTCAGGGGGCCAGATCCGTTCAGTTTTTCGATTGTTTCACGCAGTTCTTCATCTGTTTTGGGGTCAAACATCGCCTTGCGGGGCTCGGGATCAGATTTGATCTGTCTGACTGTCATCGAACAGCGTTTATTGACCAGTTTGATAATCTCTCGGTCAATCTTTTTGAGTTCGGACTGTGTCGATGCAGGATTGCGTTTTGTGCTGGGGCTGGTGCGGGCTACTTTTTTCTTGGTTGACGTCTTCGGCTTACTGACTGAAGTTCGTTTATTAACCGCTTTTTTCTTGGCCATCGGAATCTTTCAGGATGTGAGTCTCGTTTCTGTCTCTCAGAAAATTAACCGCAGCCAGATCACACGCCTTCCCTGGTTGTGTTTAGTCGCTTACTGCCAGTTTCACAATTGGATTACAATCCCTTAAGAATTGATTAACTTCGGATTTCTCCCGAATCTCATTCTTGAATTTTTTGCTTAAAATATTATAAGATAATCATTTAGAGGCATTGAAAAAACAGAAGCAGAGGGTGCACAAACAAAAGGGAATGCCTGTTTCCGGCCTGTTTATCAATTGTTTTAGTTTGTACCGCCGCCTTCAGGGACTGTCAAGCGGTTAGGCCTGACCTGTGAACTGTTTAGCCTTTATTCCAGCGGGCAGGGTGAATTGACTGCCATTATGTCATTTTGCCTCAGAGGCAGAATGGGATTGAGGCGGTGTCAATTTGGCAGTGTCTGTCTGGTTGGAATTGGTAAGTAAAAACAGGCATGGTTAGTAAGTGCTTATTTATAAATGACATAGGTCTAATTTGTTTGTTGGTGTTCTGCTTGGCACACTCATTGCTGTCTAACAACACAGCCTGTAATTTCAGGCAGAATCGAATTAAGTATTGAATCACAAGCGGGAGATGTATGAGGCTGGGAGAGTTTTCTCGTAGTCTGAGCTTTGTACAGATCTGAAATACGAATAAGGAAAGAGGGGAAACTCACATGTCGTCAGGCGAAAAAATCATCGGTATTGATTTGGGGACAACCAACTCAGTAGTCTCAATCATGGAAGGTGGGGAAGCGAAAGTGATCCCCAACCTGGAAGGGAATCGAATCACTCCCAGTGTCGTGGCTTTCACTGATAAGGGAGAAACTCTGGTCGGTGAACCTGCCAAACGTCAAGCGGTCACCAATCCTAAAAATACGGTCTACTCAGTGAAACGCTTTATGGGACGTCGTCATAACGAGGTTCAGAGCGAAGAGAAGATTGTTCCTTACGGGATTATTGGTGGCCCGGAAGACTATGTCAAAATTGAAGCAGGTGGCAAAACTTATACGCCGCCCGAAATCTCCGCTTCCATTTTGCGGAAGCTGAAAGAAGCTGCCGAAAGCTATCTGGGACATAAAGTCAACAAAGCAGTGGTTACCGTGCCGGCTTATTTCAATGATGCTCAGCGACAGGCGACCAAGGATGCCGGTCAGATTTCCGGTCTGGAAGTCTCTCGCATTATCAACGAGCCCACCGCGGCTGCTCTGGCTTACGGCTTGGAGAAAAAGAGCGACGAAAAAATCGTAGTGTTCGACTTCGGTGGCGGTACGTTTGACGTTTCTGTTCTCGAAGTAGGCGATGAAGTTATCGAAACTTTGAGCACCAACGGCGATGGTCACCTGGGGGGTGACGATTTCGATGAAGAACTGATCAATCATATTGCTGATTCCTTCAAGAAAGAGCAGGGGATCGATCTGCGAAGCGACGCCATGGCGTTGCAGCGTCTGAGAGAGGCTGCTGAAAAGGCCAAGAAAGAACTGTCCTCTTCCCAGACGACAGATATCAATCTGCCCTTCATCACCGCAGACAGCAGTGGTGCAAAGCACTTGCAGATGGCAATTACCCGGTCTGAATTTGAGAAGTTGATCGATCCTCTGGTGGAACGCTGCCGGAAACCGGTTGAGCAGGCCATGAAAGATGCCGGTCTCAGTGCCAGTGAAATTGACGAAGTTGTGCTGGTGGGTGGTTCAACCCGTGTTCCCAAGGTTCAGGAATTTGTTAAGAAGATCTTCGGTAAAGAACCTCATAAAGGGGTTAACCCGGACGAAGTGGTTTCAATCGGAGCCGCGATTCAGGGGGGAATTATCTCTGGTGATGTTCAGGATGTAGTGCTGCTCGACGTAACACCACTCTCTCTCGGGATTGAAACCGAGGGTGGCGTGATGACCAAACTGGTTGAGCGTAACACCACAATTCCTGTGACGAAGGATCAGGTGTTCTCGACTGCTGCCGACAATCAGACTGCTGTCACTGTCCGTGTGTTTCAGGGAGAACGGCAGATGGCCAGCGACAACCGGTTGCTGGGTCAGTTTAACCTGGAAGAAATTCCGCCGGCACCGCGTGGGGTTCCTCAGATTAAGGTGGTGTTCGATATCGACGTGAACGGGATTCTGAACGTATCAGCCAAGGATGTTGCCACTGGTAAAGAGACATCAGTTAAAATCGAACAGTCGAGCGGACTGTCTGAATCTGAAATCGAAGATATGAAGAAACAGGCAGAAGCGCACGCTGATGAAGACAAGAAGAAGAAAGAGCTGGCAGAGGCGAAGAACAACGGTTCCCGCATCGTTTATGATGTGGAAAAACTGTTGAAAGAACATGCTGAAAAAATTGATGAATCCTCAAAAACTGCGATCGAAGCATCCGTTAAGAAAGTCAACGATGCTCTCGAAACAGAAGACGTTGCAGCCATCAATTCAGCTTGTGAAGAGTTGCAGCAGGCTACGCATGCCTTCACCGAGCAGATGTATAAAGCGAGCCAGGAAGCCGGAGGAGCGGAAGGTGCTGCTCCAGAAGCTGGTGGTGCAGCAGCCGATGAAGAGGATGTGATTGATGCCGAGTTTGAGAAAAAGGACTGAAGCAGTTCTATGAGATAAGGAACGGGGCTCAAGGATCGTCTTGAGCCCCTGACTCCTGCCTTAAAATCCATTTCTGGAAGACTGTTTTTTCAGCTTCATACCATTGATCAGACTCAAAAGACTCTCCCTCCCCCGGGTCTGATTCACTTAAAATTATTATACGAGCACTGCTTACCGCCCCGTTATCTGATATGATAATTCAGGCTGTTGAGTTGCTGCGCAGGTTAACAATAGAACGGAGGAGTGTTATGGCATTTCGATTTGAAAAGTTGACTGTGAAGGCCCAGGAGGCCGTCCAGCGCGCTCAGCAGACGGCTGAAGATTTTGGTCAGCAGGAAATCAAACCGTTACATCTGCTCAAAGCATTGCTGGATGAAGAGCAGGGTGTTGTGAAGCCACTGATTCAGAAGATCGGTGCCAATCTGCCTCAGTTGCAGAAAATGGTTGATGATGAAATCAGTCGTCTGCCTAAAGTTTCCGGAGCCACCATGCAGGTGGGGGTGGGCCAGGCATTGCTCAAGATACTGCAGGCAGCGCAGGATCGCGCAGACCAGATGCAGGATAATTTTGTTTCCACCGAGCATCTCCTGCTGGCTTGTACGACCGTTGACGAACAGCCTAAGCGGATTCTGGAACTGAATGGAATTGAAGAAGATGATGTCCTCTCCGCATTGCAGGCGGTACGCGGGGGGCAGCGCGTCACCGATCAGAGTCCTGAAGAGAAATACCAGTCGCTGGAGCAGTATGGAAAAGATCTTGTCGAACTGGCCAGGCAGGGGAAAATCGATCCGGTGATCGGCCGCGATCAGGAGATTCGACGTGTCATTCAGATTCTGTCGCGGCGTCGAAAAAATAACCCGGTCCTCATCGGCGAAGCCGGTGTCGGTAAGACAGCCATTGTGGAAGGGCTCGCGCATCGGATTGTGATGGGCGATGTGCCACAGAATCTGAAGAACAAGCGTGTGGTCGCTTTGGATATGGGTGCCCTGATTGCAGGTACCAAATATCGAGGGGAATTTGAAGATCGTCTGAAGGCAGTGCTCAAAGAGATCGAAGCGGCGAAAGGACAGATTATTCTGTTCATTGATGAGCTGCATACCGTCGTAGGGGCAGGAGCAGCGGAAGGGGGCGCGGATGCTTCGAATCTGCTGAAACCCGCGCTGGCCCGTGGTGAACTGCATTGTGTGGGAGCCACCACGCTGGACGAGTATCGTAAATATATTGAAAAAGATCCGGCGCTGGAACGACGTTTCCAGCCGGTCATGGTGACTGAACCCACGGTCGAAGATACCATCTCCATCCTGCGGGGGTTAAAAGAACGTTATGAAACACACCACGGGGTGCGGATCACCGACGACGCGTTGATTAATGCCGCGACTTTATCGGATCGCTACATCAATGATCGATTTCTGCCTGACAAGGCGATTGACCTGGTCGATGAGGCTGCCAGTCAGTTGCGGATGGAGATGGATTCCATGCCGGCAGAAATTGATGAAGCAACCAGGCAGTTGACCCGGATGCAGATCGAAGCGGCTGCATTGGCAACAGAAACGACTCCCGACAGTCAGGAGCGGTTGAAAGAGTTGCGCAAGCAGATCGCGGATCGCGAAGAAAGTGTCAATGCATTGAAGACGCGTTGGGAAACGGAAAAAGAAGCTCTGTCGGGCCTGCAACCTTTAAAAGAAGAGATTGATCGGCTGAATACAGCTTACGAGCAGGCGTTTCACCGGGCACAGCAGACGAATTCCAATGAGGACTATTCGCAGGCCTACAATGCAGAACAGGAATTGAACGCAGCACGCCAGCGACTGACCGAGATGGAACAGAAGGTGACAGAACTCGGGGATGTCGGTGGTGAGCGGTTGTTGCGCGAGGAAGTGACCTCGGAAGACATCGCCAAGGTCATCAGCATGTGGACCGGGATTCCGATTTCGAAAATGCTGCAGGGAGAACGTGAAAAACTCCTGCGGATGGAAGACGAAATTCACAAGCGGATGATTAATCAGAATGAAGCCGTGCTGGCTGTCTCCAATGCAGTGCGTCGTTCACGTTCCGGTTTGCAGGATCAGAATCGACCGATCGGGTCGTTCATGTTTCTCGGGCCGACCGGTGTGGGGAAAACGGAACTGTGTAAAGCGCTGGCAGGTTTTCTGTTTGATGATGAACGCAACATGATTCGCATCGATATGAGCGAATTTATGGAGAAACATTCGGTGGCACGTCTGATTGGTGCCCCTCCCGGGTATGTCGGATATGAAGAAGGAGGGCGACTGACGGAAGCAGTCCGGCGGCAGCCTTACTCGGTTGTCCTGTTAGACGAAGTCGAAAAAGCGCATCGGGATGTGTTTAATATCCTGCTGCAGCTGCTGGATGACGGACGACTGACGGACAGCCACGGACGAACGGTCGATTTCTCCAATACGATTGTGGTGATGACTTCCAACATTGGCAGCCAGACGATTATGGATCTGTCGGGAAAAGAAGACGAAGATCTGATTCATGATCGTGTCATGGATGCGTTGCAGCATGAATTTCTACCAGAGTTCCTGAACCGGATTGATGAAGTGATCGTATTCCATCCGTTAGGGCGGGAAGAAATCCGCCAGATTGTGGATCTGCAGTTACAGAACCTTTCCCGGCTGGTGGAAAATAATGGTTTTACTCTGGAGGTGACGACGGCTGCCAAAGATCTGCTGGCGGAGGAAGGCTATGATCCTGTGTATGGGGCGCGCCCCTTGAAGAGGGCCATTCAGCAGAACCTTCAGAATGAACTGGCCAACAAGCTGCTCTCCGGTGATTTTGCGGAGGGGGCCACGATTCATGTGGATGCGCATGAGGGGCTGTTTCTGTTCTCCGGCAGATGAATATAAAGCCTCAGGCGAAATGACAATCAGCCCTGGAATCTGGTTCCAGGGCTGATTTTTTATTCGGATGAAGTTTCAGGTAGCGCATGAAAAAACGACGCTCACTTTAATCAAGTCAGCGTCCTGTTTTATCATCGACTGCCGGAACTGCTTATGCAGATTCTTCCAGGACAGTGAAGGGGCTGATTTTGCGAACTTTCTCTTTGATCGCTTCTTTTTCTGAAGGATCTTTTGCTTTGGCAAACTTAGCCCGGAGCTGTTTCAGCTTGTGTTTACGGACTCGACGTTGGGCCAGTTCACGCCCTTTTTCAACACGTCCCATTTCTCATTAGTTCCTGATAAAAGAAAATTGCTATGTTCGAATGTATATATTCTGTCTGAGAAAATTGATTCTAACATCTAATATGGTAAGGAGCAACGATCAGGACAGGGCATTTTTGCAGAGAAATGAGAGAAGCACTGATCTTAATTCGGCTTGACCTTAAATTCATTCCCTGATATTTCATACAGCTCTCACTACTACCTCTCTCGAAATACCTCCCCATAGCACCTCTCATCTATCTGACCCTGGTCTTAGTGTCGGGATTGAGATATTGATTTCCAGGTTAATCCTGGAACGCAACACATTTAACCATAGCGACAGTCAATCTAATATACCCGGTCCAAATGGACCTGGAGACGCTACAGTAATACTGGATACAGTCTTTTCGTCAATCTGGGAAAATCAGTCATGTTGTATCAGTCCCGCCAGGCTGTATTTCTGGTCATTGTCCTGTGTGCCTTCAGCATGGGGAGCGTCGATGGTCTGGTATGGGCTCAGGGGACTTCTGTTCAGACAGGGGGAGATGCAGGTGCAGGCAGTTCACAGGCACTACAGCATCGAACGATATTCATGCCTCGCGATGTCGAAATCGAACAGGTGAGCCAGTCTCCCCAGGTTCCCAATGTACTGGATGCCGATTCGCGGGAAGCATTAGGAATTCCCCCCCAGTTGCTGGAAGATGATCAGAACTGGACAGATTCCGACGATGACTGTGTCGACTGCGATGCGATTGTGCCGCTCATCTCTCATAAGCAGGGGGATGCCGGAGTGACATGGCTGCCGGGCACGGGCGATGAACTCGGGATTTTCAGCATTAATTTATCGGAAACGATCGAAATACCACGGTTTGAAGGCTTTTCAGTAACACCTTATTTTGGCGTGCACTATCTGGATGGTCCGATACAGACTGATTTACCGGCGCGGGTTTACGATACCTCGGTCGCGTTCCGCTGGTTCAAAAAGCATAACGAAAAGTGGTCCTATGAACTGGAAGTGGCTCCCGGGGTTTATAGTGATTTCAAAAATGTGACTTCCGACTCTCTGCGGATTACCGGGAAAGGGCTGGCCTATTATGTTCATTCCCGCTCCAAGCAGTTTGTAATGGGAGTCGTGTACCTGGATCGCGAAAATATTCAGATGTTGCCCGCTGCGGGGATGATTATGTGGTTCAGCGAAGGATCACGCCTCGAGTTGATCTTCCCGAAACCCAAATTCACATACCGCATCGAAAAAACAGAGGAGCTGGAGCGCTGGGCGTATGTCGCCGGAGAGTTCGGCGGCGGTTCGTGGGGAATTCGGCGTGGCGCAACAGGCATTGATGATATCGCGACTTACAGTGACCTGCGTTTAATCGGAGGTCTCGAAACAAAACATACCGGCGGAATGATCAGCAAACTGGAAGTCGGATTCGTCTTCAATCGCAAGCTGGAATACAAATCCGATATCGGCAATTACGATATTTCGCCGACAGGAATGATGCGTTACCAGCTGACGTTTTAAGACTCAGAGATCGCAGTTGATGTCGATCCAGGTCCGTTTGTCAAACGATTCCAGTACAGAATCAGCAACGAGCTGTGCTGAGGCACCGTGATCAAAACCGGGAATCGCGTCCCGTTCTTCGACGATGGCCGATACGAATTCATAGACCAGGTCATAACGAAATACGGTGCTGGGTACCCCTGCATGAGGCTTACGGGGACTGCCGTCTATTACCAGGTATTCATCGGGCACGGGCAGTTTTTCCATGGTCTGGCCCGGTTTGCCGATCAGAATATTGTTCGGATCAGTTAACTGATAGGCGGCAGAGCCCTCTGAACCATTGACCTCCGCCCATTCATAGCCGAAGCCATCATTGTGATAGCCTTTCATCAGCGTGCTGCCTTCCCAGACCCCCACGGCTCCGTTTTCGAATTGACCAATCAGGGACGACCAGTCATCCACTTCTGACGGTTCGCAAGGCTCGCCTTCCGCCGTTTTATCGCGGGGAACAAACTGGGCGACGGCACCACAGATGCTTTTGATCGGTCCCAGCAGGTCCTGTGCGAAATCGATCCGGTGAATGGTCATGTCGAACAGGTCACCCGCTCCTGCCAGTTTTTTGCTCTGCCGCCAGCCCCAGCTGGATTCAGGCCAGTCGAGAAAACGCTGGCTGCGAAAGTGTCGAGGCACTCCCAGCGCCCCCGATTCGACCAGGTGTTTTACGTAACGCATCGAAGGGGCAAAGCGATAGGTGAATGCCGTCATGTGCCTCAGGTTGGCATCGCGGGCTGCGCGGTACATTTCGGCTGACTCTGTGTAGTTCAGCCCCAATGGTTTTTCGCACATCACGTGTTTGCCACCTTTGATGCAGGCTAAAGCAATTTCATGATGTGTGAAATTGGGGGTGGCAATGATCACGGCGTCCACATCCGGGTCTTCTGCCATGTCTTCAAAGCGTGTCGAAACTTTGGTTTTTCCCCAGTCAGACTGGCGCTGGGCCAGCAGTTCTGAATTCGGATCGCAGATGGAGACCAGTTCCGCACGGGGATCAAGATTGATGCCGGGAACATGATGGTAATCGGAGACGGCGCCTGCTCCAATGATTCCGATACGAACTAAATCTGACATGAGAAAACCTTAAACGAACGACTGTGAATGAAGTTTTGAATACGATAGTTATTTCTGAAGGATCTGGCTTAACAGCGCCAATGCTTCCTCGCGGGTGTGAATCTGTTCTTCCAGCTGGGCATCTTGAACCTGCGTCAGCAGCTTTTTGAATTGAGGACCCGTTTTGATGCCCAGGTCGATCAGATCATTTCCTGAGATCAGAGGAGGGGGATTCAAGACCTCTCTGGGAGTATGATCACGATACTGACGGCAAAATTCAAGGTCGTCCAGTGGTTGTTTCCGAGAACTTAAATCGGCGGCGATCAATTCAAACAGCTGCGGGCAATCCTCGTGTGCCAGCAGTCGTTTGAGTCGCGACAGCTTCATTGCGGGGGCATCTTCCAGGCTGTTTCGCTGCTGAACCAGCCAGTGGACCAGGTTCAGAGAGTGGTTGGAAAAACGCAGACGTTTACAGATTTCATAAATTTCATCCAGTCGCTGATCGTTTCCTGAAGCAGGTAAATCCAGCAGGAGGGTTGCAAAAGCGGTTTCAAAGCTGTGCGTGCTGACCAGTTTCAAGCGATCGAGTGTCTGAAGCCAGAGACTTTGATTTCCTGCGGATTCCCAGAGCGGTGCCAGTTCAGGCAAAACCTGTTTGAGCAGCCCTGTCTCCTGTACCAGGCCAATCGCCTGGCTGCGGGCCGGGTGGATCAGCATCTTACGCAGCTCGTCTGCAATCCGTTCGGGGCTGACCACATTGATCTGGTCTGCCATCGTCTGCACTGCCTGGCGGGTCGATTCCTCCAGTTGAAAATGGAGTGTGGCTGCAAACCGTATCGCGCGGAGCAGGCGGAGTTTATCCTCCTGCATTCGTTCCAGCGGATTTCCGATCGCACGAATGATGTGCTGATTCAGATCTGCTTTGCCCCCCACATAGTCGAAGAGGGAGTCATTGATTGGATCGTAAAACATGCCATTGATAGTGAAATCCCGGCGCTGGGCATCTTCTTCTGCTGTGGTGAACTTTACATGTTCAGGCCGCCTGCCATCCAGGTAAGGGCCTTCACTGCGAAAGGTGGCAATCTCGACATCACAGTCTGGCTGGTGTCCGCGAACGATGATGACTCCAAAGCTGGCGCCGACTGCCAGTGTCCGACGTTTCCCGAACAGGGTGCGCACCTCTTCCGGAAGTGCATTCGTGGCGACGTCGTAATCTTTGGGTTCTTTCTGCAGCAGCAGATCACGTACGCATCCGCCTGCCCACAAGGCCTGGAAGCCTGCGTCACGTAATTTGCGGACGATCTCGACCGCTGCGAGATACGGTTCTGAATGTTTCATGGATCCTGTGTTTTGAATCGAACCGGGTTGAACAACTGGGTTGTCATAATGATAGCAAGTTCTGAATACTTATCGACTTATGGTGGTTGTTTTTTTCCGGTTCCCAACGGTTCCTGGAAAAAAATGAAGGTTTACCGGCTTGGATGGACAGGGGAAGCCAACCAGAGGTTCTAAAACGGACTTCGCAAAAGGAGGAGAATGACGTATGATTTATAGTCCATTTTGTTTCCATCTGGTTGATACGAGGTCTCTTACACTCATGGCACTCAGGAGTATCAGTCTCTATTCAGGATCATTTGTTTTGGAAGGTACCCACGGAATACGTTTTGAGGGAACCCGCTTTTGGGTTCTTCATCGTAGAAGAGAATTTGGTCCATTCGATTATGAATGGAGCAAAGATTTCTCTGGCGTGGAATTTATGTACCACGATCAAAAGTTTGGTGAATATTGCAGTGCCGAGGAAATATTCGCCGATTTGAAGCAGTTTTCGCTGCCGATGCGCGTCGTTGAAGTCGCCAGTCTGACAATCGGGATGGTTCTGTACGGTATTCTGAATGGACTTCCTCAAAAACTGTGGAGAGAACTTCTCAGGCAGCGCCTTGATGAATCAGGGTTTCAGCGGTTTGATATTCGCGAGGAAGGTCCCGAACGCTTCGCCAGTTGATCTCGAATCAATTGCTGAATATTCGGTATTTCGACGAATCTTTGCGCTTGAGTAGCGAATTCGACTCAGAGACACTCATTAATACCGGTGTGCTTGCAATTGCTGTAAGTCAATATGCAGTAGCGTTTTATGCAGATATATATTGATTTTCAAAAATTTGCTTTGAATTTAAACGCCTGTTTAATACAATTGTTTAAAACGGCGAGTTTAATGAATATCACGATCAGGCTGTAATCATTCGATTGTCAGACCGGTCGGTTAGCGCTACAAAGAGTCGGAATACCACCATGTCCACAATAAATGTCCGTGAAAAACTGCTGGAGGTCGCGGGACCGGTTTTCTCAGAGAAAGGCTTTGAGAAGGCGACGGTTCGTGAAATCTGTCAAAAAGCGGATGTCAATCTGGCGAGTGTCAATTATTATTTTGGCGATAAAGAGCAGCTCTACCTGGAAGTGATCTGTCTGGCGAAACAGATGGGAGTTTCCCGTGCGCCTTTACCGGAATGGACTGAGACTACTCCCCCCGAACAAAAATTAGAGGATTGGGTTAAAACACTGGTGAGACGGATGTTGGGCACGGGAGAGCTTTCCTGGAGTAATCATCTGATAATGCGCGAAGTACTCAGGCCGACACGTGCCTGTGAGCATCTGGTACAGGAACTGTTCCGTCCGTTTGTGAACATCGCCGACAAAATCCTGCTGGAGATTCTGGGAGAGGATGTACCGGATCATCGGCGAATGCAGTGTGTCTTCAGTATTGCTGCTCAATGTCAATTCTACCGTGTTTCAGGCGGTCTGGTTACCTTGATGCTGGGAGAGGAAGAGCAGAAAGCTCATTACAATACCGAACAGATCATTGAACATATTCTGCAGTTTTCACTGTCAGCCATCAAAAATTTGAAACACGAATACCTCTCTTCAGAAATGGAATCTTCTTCCTCACTTAACCAGATCTGAACCGGAACCCTGCACAATCAGAAAACAGGTACTAAAACAGTGTTGAATTCAAACGGAATTTTATAAATCAAAGTATTACCGCGGGGCGACTGTAATTGACTTTACGCGTTTCACTGTCAATTTCATTTGTGATGCAATTCACGATAGAAAATAATCATGTCAGAATTCAAGAATCAGAAATCAGGCAGTTTTTATAAAAAACTGAAGCATTTCATGCTGCCGATTATAATTTTAGTAGCAGGTGGTGGCAGCCTGGTTGTATTAATGGCGATGAAAAAAGAACCGGAACAGAGTCAGAAACTTCTGGACCAGGTAGCACCTCTGGTTTTGACTCAGCCTGTGGTATCGACGGATGCCGGGTTTACGGTGACCGTTGATGGAACTGTGGTCCCTTCCCGCGAAGTCAAGCTGGCGGCAGAGGTGGCAGGCAGGGTTTTATTGACGCGTGATGGATGTAAAGTCGGGAACCTGGTTCGCAAAGCTACCGATCAGGAACGGGCGGCATCGGGAACAGAGAATCTGTTGATTCAGATTGATCCCGAAAACTATGAGCTCGAAGTCAAGCGACTGACGCAGGAACATGCACAGGCGCAGGATGTCATCGATGAACTGGAAGTAGAGATTGATAATTCCAAAGCGATGATTGATCTGGCGCATGAAGAAGTCAATCTGCAGAAAACACACTTGAATCGTGTCGAAAAATTAAGAGCCAGAAATGTGGTATCCGATACGGAATACGAAGAAGCCAAGCGCAGCGAGCTGGCTGCTCGTAATGCACTGCAGAAGTTAACCAATGAAGCCGACCTGCTGCGATCGAAACGACAGCGTATGATGCATGCCCGTGATCTGGTGGGAGTGCAACTGTCTCGCGCCAGGCTGGATCTCAGCCGGACCCGCATCTACTCACCCATCAATGGAGTCATCGTGGAAGACTCCGTCGAGCAGGATGGTTATGTCAAAGTCGGTGACCCGCTGGTGACGATCGAAGATACTTCCGCTGTGGAAGTGAGCATCGATCTGCGGATGGAGGAACTCTCCCTGCTCTGGCAGCACGCGGCGCAGGCTGCCCGGGGTACTCGTGCCACTGCCAATCCATCCAATCGCCATGATCTGGGATATCAACTGCCACAACTCCCTGTGAAAGTTTCCTATGAACTTGGCGGACGCAAGTTTGTCTGGGATGGGGAACTGTCCCGCTTCGATGGGATTGGTCTGGATGAAAAAACAAGAACGGTTCCCTGTCGGATTATAGTATCTGATCCACGCCCCTCTGCCATTCTGGTAAATGGGCAGCCGACCAGTCAGATTGTGGGGGCTCCCCCTTTGACACGGGGAATGTTTGTCGTGATTGATATTCCCCTCAAGGGGGATGTTTCCCTGTTGCAACTTCCCGAGATGGCCATACGCCCGGGAAATCTGGTCTGGGTGGTTCGGGATGGTAAACTGCATTCTGAAACAGTTCGTGTTGTGGACATGAGTGGTGATCAGCTGTTGGTCGAGCAGGGTGCTTCAGGCCTGAAGCCGGGAGACCGGGTGGTCGTCTCGCCACTCAGCGCTGCTGATGAAGGCATGCTGGTAAGTGAGGGAGACACAGAATGAGGTCGATCATCAAATGGGCCATCAATAATTCCCCGGCGATGAACACGCTGATGGTCACAGTGCTGGGGGTTGGCCTGGTTTCGCTGATGATGATGCGTCGTGAAGTCTTTCCGGAATTTGAACTGGAAATCATTCTGGTTTCGGTGCCTTACCCGGGTGCCAGCCCTGATGAAGTTGAAGAAGGCATCTGCCAGAAAATGGAAGAGGCCGTTCGCGCCATTGACGGCATTAAAAAGATGACATCCATCGCCAATGAAGGTTCAGGCTCGATTGTTCTGGAATTAAGGGCAGATGTCCCCGATGTGCAGAAAATTCTGAACGAGGTCCGCTCCGAAATCGATCGTATTCCCAGTTTTCCGGAGCTGGCGGAAGATCCGGAGATTCAGCAGATCACGTTTCGGCAGGTGGCAATTGAAGTGGCCGTGATTGGCCCGGAAGCGCGAGACGAAAGCAGTGCCCTGGAGCTGCGGAACCTGGCAGAGAAAATTCGTGATGAATTGATGATGCTTAAGTCGGTATCTCAGGCCAATATTGCCGGGGCACGTGACTATCAGATTGATATCGAAATTCCTGAAACCACCTTGCGCAAATATGGGCTGACTTTACAGGATGTGGCACGCACCGTACGCCGGGAAAATCTGGAACTGCCCGGTGGTAAGCTGAATACCGTCTCGGAGGTCGTATTAGTACGTGGTAAAAATAAACACCTGACCGGTAGAGAAATTGAAAAAATTCCCCTCGTCACAGAACCGGGTGGTGTGGTACTGACCGTGGGGGACCTGGGGCGCGTTCAGGATGAATTTGCCGATACGACGATGATCAGTGAAATCAATGGCAAGCCGGCGTTGTCGGTCGCCATAGAACGGACCGCTCAGGAAGACCTGCTGGCGATTGTGGAAGAGGTGCGGGCTTACGTCGAAACTGCCAAACTGCCTCCCGGCTATTCGCTGAAATTATGGAAAGACCAGTCAGTCGATGTACGCGACCGTATGGATCTGCTGACCCGAAACGGGTTACAGGGGCTGATTCTGGTGTTTATCACGCTGGCAATTTTTCTGGAATTCCGGCTGGCATTCTGGGTGGCGTTGGGAATTCCCATTTCGATGTTTGGTGCTTGTGTGGTTCTGTACTATACGGGCCAGACTTTGAATATGCTGTCGATGTTTGCGTTCCTGATGGCGCTGGGGATTGTGGTCGATGATGCGATCGTGGTGGGTGAGAATATTTACGAACATCGACAGTTGGGGAAATCATTTGTCACCGCTGCCATTGATGGTGCCACCGAAGTGCTGCCGTCTGTCTGTGCTTCCATATCGACCACTGTGATTGCTTTTATGCCCCTGCTGTTCGTCTCTGGGATCATGGGAAAATTCATTGCAGTGATGCCGATCGCTGTCATTGCCATGCTGTTAATCTCTTTAATGGAGAGTATATTTATCCTTCCCTGCCACCTGGCGCATGCGAAACAAACGGCAGATGGGGGAGTACAGAAGCAGGAAGCGGGATTCGTCAGTCGAAAACTGGAATGGTTCATTGACCGCTGTTATCTGCCTGTGTTGAAAGCGGCATTGAACTATCCTTCGTCGGCACTTGCAGTCGCCGGGGCGTTGATGCTGCTGTCGGCAGGATTGATTATGGGCGGTTTTGCACCGTTCAATATCTTCCCCAAGACTGATTACCGCATGATCGAAGCGACGGTCGAGTTTCCAGACGGAACCCCGCAGTCAATTACCGGGGAAACGACGCGAAAAATTCAGGAAGATTTTGAAGCATTGGATCGCGAATATCAGCAGGAACATGGGAATTCCCTGATCAAACTCGTACGACGGAACGTGGGTTTCGGGACCCGTGATGAATCAGGAGCAAATCTGGGCGGATCGGTCGAGGGGAGTCATGTCGGCAAAGTCAGTGTCGAGATTGTAGAAGCGGAAGAACGCACGCTGGGCAGTGAGGAGATCCTCGAGATGTGGAGAGAGCGTGTCGGGAAAATTCCGGGTGTTGACCGACTCACATTCAAATCACCTTCCATGGGGCCGGGAGGCAAGCCGATTGAATTCAAACTGCTGGCAGACGGAAAACATTTAACCGAACTGGAAGCGGCAGTGGAAGCCTGCAAGCGGGAACTGGAAACTTATCCGGGCGTGAAAGATGTCAACGACGATTCCAGCCCGGGCAAATGGGAATTTCAAATCAAGATCAAAGACAAAGCGCGGGCGATGGGAATTCCCCTGGCTGATGTCGCAGAGACGGTTCGCGCCACCTACTACGGTGAAGAGGTGATGCGTCTGCAGCGGGGACGTCACGAAGTCAAACTGATGGTACGTTATCCGGAAGAGGAGCGAAAATCATTATCGAGTTTCGATGATATTCGGATTCGCACCGGTGATGGCGCGGAGCGACCGCTGACGGAACTGGCCGATGTGACCGTAAAACGCGGCTATTCGGAAATCAATCGAATCGATCAGCAGAGATCCATTACTGTTTCCTCCGATTTGAATGAAAAAGAGGGGAATGCACGCGAAATCGTCAAGTCTCTGAAAAAACAGGGAGGCTTTATGGATCAGTTACTTACACAGTACCCGAATGTCAGGGTTCGCTGGGAAGGGCAACAGGAACAGACCGATGAATCGGTCAACAGTCTGATTGTGGGGCTGATGATCGCTCTGGCATCCATGTTTGCGTTGCTGACCGTGGAGTTTCGATCTTACATCCAGCCATTGATCATTCTGGGCATCATTCCTCTGGGGATTATCGGTGCTGTATTTGGCCATGCGATTCTGGGGATGGAATTAACACTCTTTTCCCTGTTCGGCCTGGTCGCTTTGACAGGTGTCGTGGTCAATGATTCGATTGTTCTGATCGACTTTATCAATCATCGAATCGCAGACGGACTGCCTCTGCGCGAAGCTTTAATCGATGCCGGTCGCCGTCGTTTCCGACCCGTTCTGCTGACTTCCATGACAACAATTGTCGGGTTGGCTCCGATTCTCAAAGAGACTTCCTTCCAGGCACAGATTATTATTCCGATGGCTGCCAGCCTGATTTTTGGTTTAATGCTTGCGACAGTCCTGGTGCTGTTCCTGATTCCCACCTATTACTATCTCTATGCACGTGCCTTGGGGGCTCAAGCGGATGAACCCTGGATTCGTAAAATGGATGGAAACGAAGAGGGGGCTGACTATAATGTGAATGAGGGAGCGGTTTCAGGTCCGGTACAGATACAGACCTGAAAGCAGACCCTGGTGAGCAAATGGATATATTCTTGCTTATCATTAAGGCGAATGGTTAGTATACGCCGATCTTTTAAGTCTGGAAGTCTGTGTTCAGTTAAAAAGAAGTCCAACTTCTTTCAGGTTAAGTATGATGAAGCGCGTCTTATTAAAATCAAAAATTCACCGGGCAACAGTTACCGAAGCAAATCTGGAGTACAACGGAAGTGTAACCATTGATCGGGAGCTGATGGACGCTGCAGATATCGTCGAATACGAGCAGGTGCAGATTTACAATATTACATCGGGGACTCGACTGACGACCTACGCTATTATCGGTGAGCCTGGTTCAGGCGTCATCTGTATCAATGGTGCAGCCGCACATCTGGTCAAGCCCCAGGATCTGGTGATCATCGCCAGTTACGCCGAATATAAAGAGAAAGAAGCACGCCGGCATCAACCCAAAGTCGTGCTTGTCGATTCACAGAACTCTCAAGTGATTCCCGAAGTCTCTGCCGTATCAAGCCCTGAGTGAGTTGCTTGATTATTGTGCATTATGCTTTATTGTTTTGCATTTGCGGTGCTTTGCAGGATCTGACCTGATCAAATACTGTTGAATTATAAAAAAAACAGGTCTGCCTCTTTCCTCTTTTGATCAGGCAGCATATCATATCTAAGCGTTCGCCATCTTTTTGAGCATGTGGGTGCAATTATTTCATGCTGGTTAGCGGGGAGTATCATCTGTTTTCGGAAAGACATTCATCCGAAAGCTTTGCATTACAGTACCTTACTGATTTCCTTCTTTGATACTTTTCCCTGTGAATAATGAATAGGATTTTCCAATAGATAGAATGGAAGACGATCGCCCCATTTTAGAAGACATGGTCGGCTTAAGTCCGGCCATGAGAAATATCTATCGATTGACCCGCCGCGCCGCTGCCACCTCGTCTACTGTATTATTAACGGGAGAAACGGGGACAGGTAAAGAGTTAATCGCCCGCGCGATTCACGAATTAAGCCCTCGTGCTACCGGTCCGTTTATTCGCGTGAACTGTGGCGCGCTCAGTGAAAGTCTACTGGAAAGCGAATTGTTTGGGCACATCAAAGGGGCGTTTACCAGTGCGGTTGAAAATCGTACAGGCCGTTTTGAAGCCGCCCATGGTGGAACGATTTTTCTGGACGAAATTAATTCGGTCAGTTTTACATTGCAGGTGAAACTGCTGCGGGTTTTGCAGGAACACGAATTCGAACGGGTCGGGGATACGCGATCGATTCAGGTCGATTGTCGCATTGTCGCTGCTACGAACCGTGATCTGCTGGATGAAATCGAAGCAGAACGGTTCAGGGAGGACTTGTATTACCGCCTGAACGTGATTCCGATTAACCTGCCTCCACTGCGTGAGCGTGCGGAAGACATTCCTGAACTGGTTCACTTTTTTGCAAAACAGTTTTCCGCCGAAGAAAAAATCCCGCTGCCTGAATTCTCTGAAGAAGTGTTATCGACCTTCAAGAACTACTCCTGGCCTGGAAATGTACGCGAGCTGCAGAATTATGTGGAACGTCTGATCGTGCTTTCAGGGCTCGATGGTCCCTCACTGGACCTGTTACCCGGCCATGTCACCGGCAAATCCCTTGCACGTTCACTCCCCTCTAAAGCGCAGGATCCGGAGACGATGTGTCGCGATCTGGTGAATATGGAGTTGCAGCGTGTCGGCGAGTCTTCAACCGACGTGCATACTCAGATTGTATCACTTGTGGAAAAAGAAGTGATTTTGCAGGTTTTAAGGTCCTGTCAGGGGGTCCAGACCAAGACGGCGACCCGCCTGGGGATCAACCGGAACACACTGCATAAAAAAATCTCGGAGTACGAATTAGAATCCGAAGCAAGATGACTTGCCCTGCACCTGCTGTACAGCCCTATAATAGAGAGTCCGCTGGTGTCCCATCAGTGAAGTAAACAAGCCCACCACTTTCTTTCCTCTCTACCAGACAAAGTACCAGACATGTTGTCGGAAGTGACCGTATTCTGTTTTATGGCCAGTTATCTGGTTGCCCTCGGATTAGAGGTGACCCGGTTTCTGCGTAAAAAAAACGGTTTTCTGCGCCCCCTGATTTTTCTGTTTTCACTCGCCGGTCTGGTGGCTCAGACTGCGTATCTGCTGAATCGATCCCGGGTAACCGAGTTGCCGCCTCTGCTCAGTTCGTCACATGACTGGCTGATTGTCTTTTCCTGGGTACTGGTAGCGATCTTTCTGTTTATTAATCTGATTGATGAAGAATTATCGATCGGACTGTTTCTGTTTCCGCTTGTGCTGACCCTGGTGATTTCTTCCTATTTTGTTGATGACGCCACCAATACATTGATGGAACCTTCCATTCGTTCCTGGGCGATGCTGCATGCCTCTTTGCTGGTGCTGGGGGGGGTCGGCATTGTTCTGAGTTTTGTTCTGAGCCTGATGTATCTGATTCAGCACAGGCGCTTAAAGCAGAAACAGAATTTTTCGACCGGATTCAATCTACCCAGCCTGGCAAAACTGTCGCGCCTCAATCGCTGGGCGGTAATGGTCTCAGCGCCATTGATGACCGTCGGGATGGGTATCGGGATCGGGTTGGGAGTCTATGTTCGTAAGGGCGCTCACTCCATTTCATTTTTCGATCCCGTGATCATTGTGTATGAACTGGTCTGGGTGGGAATGATGTTGAGCGTCATTCTTATACTGCGGACCAGACAGCCCAATCAGAAACATATTGCCCAGCTGACAATCTGGACCGGAGGCCTGATACTGCTGACGGTGATTGGCATTCAGATCCTGTCCAATGTACGCATCTTGAAATTTGAATCGTGGCATTCACAATACTCCGCTCCCGTCATTGAAATTCATGACCCGACTGCAGAAAGGGTTGTGTCGTGAATCTGCAGGTCGTGTATTGTAATCATCAGACCGCGGGTCTGGACATTCGCGAAAAACTGGCGTTCTCCTCCAAAGAACAGCTGGATCAGGCCTACTCTGTCTTGAAGCAATCGTATCCTGCTACTGAAATCGTAGTGATTTCGACCTGTAACCGGGTAGAACTGTATACGGCGACGCAGGACTCAGAGATTGGTCCTTCGCATCAGGATCTGGCGCGATTCTTTTCTGAATTCCATCAGGTCCCTGTCAGTGATTTCTTCGAGGACTTCCTGGAACGCACGGGCCCGGATGCGGTGCGGCATCTGTTTCAGGTGGCTTCCAGTCTCGACAGCATGGTGCTCGGCGAACCCCAGATTGTGAATCAGGTCAAAGAAGCCTACCAGTGTGCGACAGACAATGCATTATGCGGGCCGCTCACGCATGCCCTGTTTCAGCAGGCGATCCGGGTTTCTGCCCGGGTGCGGACCGAAACCCAACTGGCGGAAGGCCGGGTCTCGATTGCCAGTGTGGCTGTGGGGACATTCGGCAAAGGGATTTTTGAGCGGTTTGATGATAAGACCGTGTTGATCATCGGTGCCGGCGAAATGGCGGAAGAGACGTTGACGTATCTGAAAGATGAGGGCGTCAAACACATCATCGTCGTGAATCGCAGCCTGGAAAATGCACAGAAACTGGCAGGCAGGTGGGGCGGGGAAGCCCGGCCTTATGAGGAGCTGGAAGACTGCCTGGCGGCTGCCGACGTCATTGTGAGTACAACGGGCGCTTCGCGACCGATTGTCGACATCGCCTGTTTTGAACGGGTATTGAAGAAATCCGGCAACAAAACGTTTTTCATTCTTGATCTCGGTGCACCCCGCGATTTTGAACCGGGAGTCGGTCAGATCAACGATAATATCTTCCTGTATGATATCGATGATCTGGAAGCGACTTGCGAGAAGAATCGTCGCGCACGCCAGAAAGAAGTCGAGAACGCACTCGCAATCATTGATGAAGAAACAGAACGTTTCATGCACGGCGTCTATCATCGGGCGACGGGGCCCATCATCAAACAGCTTCGCGAACAATGGCACGATGTTCGTGAACAGGAAGTCGAAAAACTGTTCAGCAAGCTATCGCATCTGGATGAAAAAGACCAGGACCTGATTAAACGCTCGATCGAACAGATCGTCAATAAACTACTGCATCCACCACTGGAAGTATTAAGACAGGAAGCGCGGGAAGGCACACCACATGGACTGCTCGACGCGCTCAAGCAGCTATTTCACATTCGTGACTGAGCCTTCTGCGTCGCTGCTTTCTGAAGTCGGAGGCAGCAGGGGGCCGTTGACGAGAATTGCTGCGATCAATGCCAGTAGAATGTTCACGCTGTTAATGTACTTCGAAGCCTGATGGTAGTGATGGAACTGAGCAGGCCGCGGGCTGCCGGCCGGTGTAATCATGGATTCCAGTGGCGTGTAAATCCAGAAGTAATCCACCACGCTGATGGCCAGGCTCAGCATGATTAGAGCGGTGATCAGGTTCGCTTTGTTCCGGGACCATATTTTTTTTGTTCTGAGTATCAGAGAACTGATAAATGAACCCGTTAAGAGCACCCAGGCGATCGTATAGTAAACAGGGAAATGTAATGTAATCAGCTGATCTCTGGTGAGGGAGTCAAATGGCTGAAACGTGACATCCTGAACGCCGTTGATCACAAAGATCACTGCTGCACCAACCCAGGCCGACAGACAGAAACGGATTAAAACCAGACTTGTTGACTGCATAATTCACGATTGATTCCAGGGGGAGTATTTCCAGTGATGTACGCTTTCTGCTTTTTCAAAAGCGTGCTATCAGGGTAAACAATTCCAGAGGGGAGTGAAAAGCCAATTGAGTTCCAGGGGGAATGAATCCTCAAAATAACTGACAGTGATAACAAAAAAAGGGGAGAGTCTCGTCGCAGGGGTGCAATGGGTTTCGTGAAACGTTAATATTGTTTATAAATTATTAAAAAGCAGGCTCAAGTTAGATAGAGAGTCGTAACCCTGTTGGTTACGATAGATTCGAAGTAAATTCATTTTTTGTAATTTAAATCATTGGTCCATCAATCCTGTTTTGACTGGTGGTCGATGTCAGGCGAGCGCGTCAATGAGCGTGCGGACAATTTCGACCAACGTGCCATTCCAGGTCTGATAAGACACCAGAATTCCATCTGTATTGTTACGGTGATCCAACATGAAATCAGCTACTTTTCAAGCCTTGAAACAATCCGCCGGTGAGGGAAAACATTCGATCCCGGGATTACCCCGACTGGTATTCCGCTGGGGCTCACTTCTGCTCGTGGCCGCTGTCTGTCTGAAGTTCTCTTTTGCTGCTGATCCTGAGAAAAAAGAAGTACCCAAATCTCCCTTAACACCGGAGGAAAGTTTGCAGCAGACGGTGGTGCATCCTGATTTTGAAATGCAGGTGGTTGCTTCAGAACCAAATATCATCAATCCTGTGGCGGTTGCCTTTGATGAAACCGGTGTGCTCTGGGCGGTGGAAATGACCGACTATCCGCATGGTCCCCAACCGGGTGAAGATCCCAAAAGTCGAATCAAATTATTACGGGATAAAGACCAGGATGGTTATTATGAGACCGCGACTGTCTTTGCCGACAAACTGCTGTTTGCCACGGGAATTCAACCCTGGAAGGGGGGGCTGATTGTCACGCTGGCAGGTAAAGTGCAGTATATGAAAGATACCGACGGAGATGACAAAGCAGATCTCGTCGAAACCTGGTTCACCGGTTTTAAGGAAGAGAACTCTCAACTGCGGGCGAATCATCCGACACTGGGGCTGGACAATCATGTTTACATCGCCAATGGTCTGCGGGGTGGTTCCGTGATTGCCACTCATCCCGAGTGGAAAAAGAAAGCGGAGCAGGTTCCCATTAACGGCCTGGACTTTCGCTTTCAGCCACTGACTGGCAAATATGAATCGATCTCCGGGATCGGTCAGTTTGGTTTGACCTTTGATGATTACGGGAACCGATTTGTCTGTTCCAACCGGAATCCCAATAAACATATCGTCCTGGAAAATCGCTATTTGAAACGGAATCCATATCTGGCGGTGAAGTCGGTTTATCATGATGTTTCACCCGATGGTGAAGATTCCCGCGTGTACGCCATCAGCCGTACCTGGACGACTTCCACTTTACATGCCGGTCAGTTTACCGCCGCCTGTGGTGTCACCATTTATCGAGGCGGAATGTTTCCTCACTCGTTTTATGGCAACAGCTTCACCTGTGAGCCGACGGCGAATCTGGTTCACCGGGATGTATTGACGCCCATGGGAGCCACTTACGATTCAAAATATGGGCGTGATCAGGTGGAATTCATCGCCAGTCGCGATGAATGGTTCCGGCCCGTCAACCTGGCCAATGGACCGGATGGCGCATTGTATCTGTGTGACATGTATCGTGCCGTGATTGAACATCCGCAGTTCATGCCCGTCGAATTGAAAGAACGTTCCGATCTGAATGATGGGATTGATCGTGGCCGGATCTATCGCATTGTTCCCAAGGGAACAAAAATTGATAAAAGTGTCTATACTTCTCTGAAGGATGCCACACCACAACAACTGGTGGCTGCCTTGTCTTCAGAAAATGCCTGGCAGCGGGAAACGGCGTCCCGTCTGATTTTCGAACGTCAGGACGCATCGATTCAACCCCAGCTGGAGCAACTGGTTTCCAGCGGTAAAACGGAACAGTCACGAATCCATGCCCTGTGGGCACTGGAAGGGCTCGGGAAACTGAGTGATGCCTTGATTGAAACCGCGTTGAAAGATAAGTCTCAGAGAGTCGTGGCCCAGGCAGTCAAATTAAGCGAACCGCGGTTATCGCAGAATGAGAAGCTCAAAACCGCAGTGCTGTCACTGGTGAAGTCTGCTGACGCGCCTCTTCGATTTCAGCTGGCGATCAGTCTGGGAGAAGCGAAAGACGGTCCGTCTGCAGTGGACCAGCTGGCCAGTCTGATGTTAAACGGAGCCAGCGATCCCTTTACCCGCGCAGCGGTACTCTCCTCTGCTCCCGAACAGACTGTGGAAATTTTCAAATCATTCTTAAAGCAGCTACAGTCCAGTGATGCGAAAAAAACAGCTCAGCCTGGTATCACTGACGCCGTCTCCGAAATGACAGCCGTCATCGGACCCCGGTTGAAACCAGAGGAAATTCAGGAAACCCTGTCATTGATCGCCGGGCTGAATTCCGATGCACTCATGCCACTGCAGATTGCCGGTTTTGAAGGATTGGGTAACAGCCTCAGACGTCGAGGGAAGTCGATCACGGCATATCAGGACAAACTTTCTGACGTTGATCAGCAGAATCTGAAGACGTTCTATCAGAAAATTGTCGATACCGCCGCGAATCCCAAAACTCCCACAGAACAGCGCTTGAATGCGATCAGTATTTTACAGTTTGTCGGTTTTGAGACGGGTGGTGAAACACTGCTCTCCCTGATCCAGGAAGGCAATTCTCAAGCTGTGAAAATCGCAGCAATTGCAGCGATCAGTCCTTATTCGGATCCCCGGATTGGTGAAATGCTGATGGATGGCTTTGCCACTCAGACTCCCGGTATGCGACGTGCGATTCTGGATGCGATGCTGGCGAATCAGGATCGAACAGGTCTGTTACTGGATGCGATTGAAAAAGATCAGATTAAAATATCCGAACTGGGACCATCCCGTTCCAGTAGACTGCAGCGACACCGTAATCCCGAAATCAAAAAGCGGGCTGCTGCTCTGTTCGCTGCTGCAATCCCTGCGGATCGTCAGAAAGTTCTGGCCGAGTACCAGAAGGCTTTAAAATTAAAAGCCGATCCCCTGCAGGGTAAGCTGGTGTTTGCCAAGAACTGTGTGACCTGTCACAAGATTGGTGAAATGGGGATCAATGTGGCTCCTGATATCGGGGACTCACGGACCAAGACCCCGGAATACCTGCTGACCAATATCCTGGATCCGAACCGGGCCATTGATGCGAATTTCTTCAGCTACACGATCATCACGATTGATGGTGTGGTTCATACCGGGATCATTTCCTCTGACAGTGGGGCTTCCATTACCCTGACACAACCGGAAGGAAAAACGATAACAGTTCTGAAAGATGAGATCGACGAGATGAAATCGAATGGCGTCTCACTGATGCCGGTTGGCCTGGAGAAATCCATTAATCCACAACAGATGGCCGACTTGATTTCCTTTATCAAAAACTGGCGTTACCTGAGTGGGCAGGTTCCCAAAGAGATTGCCAAACCTCAGTAAAACTGCCTCAGCAAAACTGAATTTATAAAATCAGCATGGCGTCACCATAGCTGTAGAAGCGGTATTCTGCTTCTACAGCTTTTTTGTAGGCTTCGCGAATGAATTCAGCACCGGCAAAAGCGCTCACCAGTACCAGCAGCGTTGATTTCGGTAGATGAAAGTTGGTCAGCAGGCAATCGACAGCCTGAAACTGGTAGGGGGGGTAAATGAAAATATCCGTCTCTCCCTGCCATGCCTGCAGCGGTCCCTGTTGTGCGACCGATTCCAGAGTACGAACGCTGGTGGTGCCGACACAGACGATCCGGCCTCCCTGTCGACGAGACTGATTGAGCAGTTCTGCAGATTCGGCAGGCAGTTCACACCATTCAGAATGCATCTTGTGTGCTTCGAGAGTCTCAACAGAGATGGGTTTGAAAGTTCCAATGCCGACATGCAGCGTCACGTTTGCGATTCTGGTTCCCTGCGCGGTACAACGTTCCAGCAACTCCGGCGTGAAATGTAAACCCGCCGTCGGAGCGGCGACTGCGCCCGGGTGTGCTGCATACACGGTCTGATATCGTTCCCAGTCTTCTTCGGTTGCGAGGTTACGTTTCATGTAGGGAGGTAGTGGCATCGTCCCAAAATGCGCGAGCAGGCTGTGGTGATCTTCATCGGACTTTACCAGAGCAGTCCAGTAACCTTCGGTATCCTTTGATAATAGTTTCAGTGTGACCTGTTTCTCGAGTGACCGTTGATGTGCGGGACGTAATTCGATGATGTCCCCCGGATTCAGTTTTCCCCGGGTCTTACTCATTAATTTCCACTCGCCCAGGGAATTGGAACCCAGGTAAAGGCCTTCCCATTTGCCTCCCGTCGACTGACGCGTGCCAAATAATCGTGCTGACAGGACACGGGTATTATTCAGAACCAGGCAGTCGTCCGGATTTAAATAGCGGGGCAGGTCAGAAATGGAGCCATGCGTAATGGACTGGGACTTGCGGTCGAGGATCAGCAGGCGTGACTGATCCCGTTGCTGCGTTGGCTCGGTCGCGATCAATTCGGGAGGCAGTTGATAGTCAAAGGCGTTTAAATCGGTCATTCAGCAAAGTTCCAGCTGGTTTTCAGGTTGTGTTTCGCTATTCCAGGGGGATCGTATGAATATGCTCCCGTCTGCATGAACAGGCTTCGTCGATTATTTCGTCGGGTCGATTGTTGAAAATGAGGGATTTTAACGAAGGTTTTCATTTTCTCCGGACTCAATGAATATTAAATCCGAATCTAAGCTTGTCGAGCATTGTAACCTGAGAACAATAGGCAATAAGTGAACAAGAGAAATGTTTTCTCTCCCTGAACGGAAGAGAGGCTATCATACTGAGTAAAGAGACGGTTGTGAAACGGGATGCATCCCGCATTCTGATAAAATCGGTTATGTCCACAGAAAGATGATGCTTGGCTGATCAGACCAGACCAGTTCCAATCGCGTTTTGCATTACCGGCCTGCAGCCCGGTGGCGCAGAACGTGCGCTCGTGCAGATTGTCACTCGGTTGAATCGAGAACGCTGGGCTCCGGTGGTCTACTCTCTAACGGGGACCGGTCCACTGGTGGAACGTCTGGATGCAGCTGGGGTACCGACAGAAATCCTGGAGGTCCAATCGACCTGGGATGTGCGGATCATCTGGAAACTGGCACGAAAGCTGAAATCCCAAAAACCGCTTTTACTGCAGACATTTTTGTTTCATGCGAATCTGGCTGGCAGACTGGCCGGGAAGCTGGCCGGAATCCCGCATATTGTTTCCGGAATTCGAGTTTCAGAGAAACGGAAAAATGGTCACCTGATGCTGGATCGACTTACAAATCGCCTGGTAGAGCTGAATATCTGTGTCAGCCAGTCGGTGGCTGATTTCTCGATTCAACAGGGGAAGTTGCAAGCGTCCAAGGTAACGGTGATTCCAAATGGCGTTGAATTTGAATTGTTTGATGAGGCTGAACCACTGGATCTAAGTCCCTGGGGAATCCCCGCTGGTGCGAAAGTGGTGCTGTTTGCAGGCAGACTGGATCCCCAGAAGGCTCCCCACGATCTGCTGACCGCGTTTGAACTCTTCGCTCAAGAGGCGGATGATTTTCATCTGCTATTTGTCGGGGAGGGACCTTTGAAAGCGGAACTGCAGCAGAAAGCCGGTACGCTGACCTGTGCAGATCGGATTCATTTTTCTGGCTGGCAGGCCCAGGTACCCCAACTGATGCGGGCCGCAACCTGTCTGGTGCTACCCTCTTTATGGGAGGGAATGCCTAACGTGGTCCTGGAAGCAATGGCGTCCGGATTGCCCGTCATTTCAACCCGGGTCGATGGAGTTTCCGAACTGATCCAGGATGGGGAGCAGGGGACCCTGGTGGCGACAGGCAGACCTGCTGAGATTCAGCAGGCGCTGCGTAAACTGAGTACCCAGCCTGCCAGGTTTATCGAGATGGCTGAAACTGCGCAAGGTCTTGTGAAGAATGAGTTTACATGGGACTCAATTGCTGACAGATATGATCAGATTTATGCCCAAATGCTGTCGCTGGAGGACTGATTCGGGGCGAAATGAGGGCCGCTGAATCGGCTTCTCATAACAAAATTTAAAAATCATCCAAGTCACAATTCCTGTAGTGATAAGTATCTAGGTCGATTCATGTTCGCTGGGATCTGACCGAGCTTTCAATCATGCTTGACGATTCCATTTTGGGTGGTAAATTCATCACTCTGTGGTGTCTAGTGGTGGTGAGTGGGGCTCAATGGCGTTAACGGGAACTTTCAATAAGATTCTGGATGGTAAACGTCGTTTGGCAATTCCAAAACGTCTCAAGGAAGAGCTCGTAGAGGAAAAGTCTCCCCAGGTTTATATCGCCCCAGGTACTGCGTCCGTATTGTTGGTCTACTCGGAGAAGGGATTTGAACAGCAGGCACAACGATTAGCGGATTTTTCCAGAAATGGTCCGGAAGCTGCCCAATATCTGCGGCTGTATTATGCCAGAGCAGAGAAAGTGGAAGTCGACTCGCAGGGAAGAGTTTGTATCCCGGAGCGATTAGCAGAACTGGCCAGTCTGGAACCGAAACAGGAAGTGGTTTTGCTGGGAGTGCAGGACCATGCGGAAATCTGGAGTGCGGAACGATGGAATACCTATCTAAATAATCATGGACCGAATTTTGATGAAATGGCCGCTCAGGCCTTTGGTCAAATGACCTGGTAGTTGTGGAAGGAATGTGGAACATTTCTGTTAGAGGACCAGGTATTAAACACAAATCATAACAATGTATTGTTCAAGGAGGACAAACTGGAACTCTTCCGCTGGCTACCGGGCTTTGCGGATTGAAGGTGAAATGGATGTCACCTGTGTGTGCTCATGATATTGGGTTGGGCCACCGGTCGTTCGTCTCCGAGTACAGGTAGAATGGATGCTGCTTGAGACGGATGGCTTCAGGGTTCCCTCCTTGAACAGGAGAAGACAGTACAGAAACAGAGTTGAGTTTTCTCCTCTGTTGTCGATTTCCCGCACGACGTGTGCATTCAATCGGTTTCAAGTCAGTCACTTAGGGCTATTAAATTCCGATTCCCAAAAATCTTTAACTGATCTTGCCAGAAATAGAGGATTTTTCTAAACTTCCTGCGCTTGAGGTTCGGACTTGTTCTAAAATCCGCAACTCAGGTCAGCAATCTCTCTGAGTTTCACTTCTCAAGTCTCTGCCCCTCCCGAAACAATCAATTCGTATTTCTACTGGTTTCTGATGGAATCTTCCGTCGGAGTCAGTCAACCAGTCTATTGTTTAATTCATTTATATAGAATCGTTTTCAGTTGAATGTCAGGTAAGCCCGGTGATCAGAAAAGGCCTGTCCATTTACCGGTCCTGTTACGTGAAGTGATAACACAACTGGATCTGTCTCCTAGGCTGATTGTCGTTGATGGCACAGTCGGGGCAGGTGGTCATAGTGAGCATATACTGAAAAAAATTAATAATGAGGGGACCTTAATTGGTCTGGATCGCGATGCCATGATGCTGGGTTTTGCCACGCAAAAATTGAAACCAGAGTCACTACCTGCAGGTCGATGTTACCTGCGGCAGAGTAGTTACGCAGAACTGCCGGCCGTGATGGAAGAGTTACAGATTTCATCTGTTGATCGTGTACTGCTGGACCTGGGCTTATCTTCCGATCAGTTGAGCGACGATGAACGAGGCTTTGGATTTGAATCGGCAGGTGAACTGGATTTGCGTTTTGATACGAGACAGGGAGTTCCTGCCTGGCAGTTACTGGAAAGTCTCCCGGAATCAGAGTTATGTGAGATTCTGGAAGTCTATGGCGAAGAGCGGTTCAGTCAGCGAATTGCGAATCAAATTGTGAAACAGCGGAAAACCGCTCCCGTCAGAACTGCGGCCGATTTAATCAAAGCGGTGCAGCAGGCGATTCCTGGCAAAGCGCTGGCGGCTGCCAGAAAAAATCCGGCAACGCGCGTATTTCAGGCGTTGCGGATCGCTGCAAATCAGGAACTGGAACAACTGGAAACCATGCTGGAGACAGTGTTACCACAGGTACTGCAACCTGGGGGGAGAGCGGTGATTATCAGCTTTCATTCTCTGGAAGACCGGATGGTCAAGCAGGCGTTTAAAAATCAGACGATCTGGAAGAATCTGACTGCCAAACCGATTGTGGCGACGCAGGCAGAACAGAGAGTCAATCCACGGTGCCGCACTGCCAAGTTGCGTGTCGCTGTGAAAACATAAATGTGAGTACTGAAAATACAGGGAGACAGACAGTTTTCTGTTTGTCTGAATAAGACTAATTTCGTTTAAACGGGAAATGGTTTAGAGCCATGACTGAAGAAAAAAAAGCAGAACAACCCACCGAAGAAGACTGGGGAATTGAAAAGCCCAAGTCGGGAATCGCCATTGAAACCAAGGTAGGACTGTGTCTGATCTGTATCCTGCTCAGTGCCTTTGGTCTGGTTGTCTATCAGAAAATAAATCGTCCTCAGGAGTCTGTCGCCATTAATGGTCCGGAAGAGGGAGGGCAGGTAGAGGAATCGTCCGGGAAAGTAGATCCTTTCGCAGCTGGTAGCGACGACTCCAAAACAACCGGTCAAGTCGCCGATCATTCCAGTGACTTTAATCCTCCGGCTGAAAATACAGGCTTTTCAACTCCCGCCGAGCAGTCGGCTCAGGATAACCCGTTTGGCCCGGAGCAATCAGCCGCAACGGAAACCAGTCAGTTCGATCAGAATGCCTTTCAATCACAGAATGAGCCAGCGCAGCCTGTGGAGATCGCTGCCAGTCAATCAGATAACGGATTTGAACAGTTTGATCCACCGCCGCAACCCGCAAATGATTTTTCGAATCCATCTGCGAATGAATTTCAGAATGGCATGCAGAATCAGGCAGAACCTGCCGCTTTTGATAAACCGCAACAGGACCCCTTTGGCGGGGCCGATCAGTTTGCGCAGCAACCAGCGGCAACACCTCCAGCGAACGAATTTGGTAATGAACCGGCGTCCGATTTTTCTCAACCAGCAGCCAGCGATCAATCAGGCTTAATGGAGCAGCCTGCAGCAAATGAATTTGGTTCAGCTGCTGAACCGGGAACAGACACCGTTCAGGTCGATGAAAATCCATTCGGAGCAGAGCCAGAACCGGCTCAATCAATGCAATCTCAGCAACCTGCTGCCAGTGAGTTTGACGATTTCGGTCTGGCGGAAGACAAAAAATCTGTTCCGATGCAGAAATTTGATCCCGTGGCTGAGAAGACGGCCAAAGTAAATATCACTGAAATTTCCAATTCCAAAGGTTTCGACCAATTTGGTGATTCCGGTTTTGCCCAGGAACAACCTCAGGCTCCCGCTGCGGGACTCGAGAATTCTTTTGAGTCGGAAACACCGGCCATGGCTAACGAGGAGTTTGAACGCCCCGCTGTTTCGGAATTTAGCGATACGGAAGTCGCTCAGACTGAAGAGCGTTTTGGGGATTTTCGAGCCGAAGAGTTTTCAGCACAACAGGCAGAAAGTGTGACGACTGTGAAACGTCCTGCAGCCGCCATTGATTCGAATACGTTTCGTGAAGACGAAATGACCGCAGAAAATCAGCCACAGGCACGCGGGCTGTTTGACGGACCTGCTCCTGTAAAAGAAGTTTCTACCCAGGAGTTTGGAGCGTTTCAGGAAGAATCATTCAGTCAGCAGCCTGCGACAGCCGTCGGCGGGGAATATGTCGTTCAAAATGGTGAGAATTTCTGGACGATTTCGAAAAAACTGTATGGAACCGGTCGTTATTTTCAACTACTGGCGCAGATCAATAAGAGTCGGGTCAGTGATCCTCGCAAAATGAAACCCGGTTTAAAATTGATTGCGCCTGATCAGGCTGCGATTGAAGCACGATACCAGGCCAGCCATAAGATAACCCAGACAACAGTCAGCGAGTTTACCGGTAGTACTGCCGTCCGCAAACCAGGTAAACCAGCCGGGTTTTTTATCAGTACCGATGGACGCCCTATGTACCGCGTGGGCAGCAATGACACATTGACTGATATTTCACAGAAGCATCTGGGACGGTCTTCCCGCTGGTATCAGATTTATCAGATTAACCGGCAGAGACTGCAAAACCCGAACAAGCTTCAAATTGGTACAGAATTGCAGCTGCCTTATGATGCCAGCCGGGTCAGTCTTGTTCCTGGAAACTCATCCAGCCGATAGTGAATACAGGCGCAATGGTGCCTCCTGTTTCATTATCAACTTAGCCAGCGGCGAACTTTCTGAGAGATTGTGTCCAGTTTGACTATCGCGTCTCCAGGTCTATTTGGACCGAGAATATTAGATTGACAGACGCTCTGATTAAATGTGATGCGCTCTAACATTCTCGCTGGTGAGGAAGGTCGATTGGATGTTATTCCGTTTCAGTAGTGCAATCTTCCTGGCGGTTGCCGTCTCTCTGATTGGAATTGCACTCGAAAAAGAGAGTCTGAAGCTGAAACGACTGGTCAGTCGACAGCATTATCAGCTGGATGTTCTGGTGAATGCTCATGCGAAGATGAAGCTGGCAACACAACGCGCGGGTTCACCCCGCCAGGTGTTGAACTCAATCGAACGCGGGGAACTGGATGTCGAATCCAATCAGCAGCCTGCTCTGAGTAACCGTCGCGAGATGCCGTTGCTGCAATGGCATTTAAATCCTCATAAGGGACAGGCAGAAAAATAATACTGTCTGCATGATATTGTAGTCTGTCGTCGGGCGGTGATCAGCAGCAGGCAGTTCTGCGGGAGAAGCAATTCTTGAATTTGGTACCATCGAATCTGCGAAACAGCTGGCGCACCTGGAGCCTGGTTCTGCTGGTGGTGCTGGCCTGGCTGGTGATTTCGGGGCGGCTGGTCTATCTGCAATACATTGGACATCGACAGTTTGCCCGGGTTGTGGCTCGACAGCAGGTCTATAAAGAAAAAATTCCCGCGCGGCCAGGAGACATTCTTGATCGGAACGGTCGACTGCTGGCAACGACCATTGTCAGTAACAGCCTGTATGTTATTCCCCAGCGCCTGGAAAATAAGAAGAAAGTCGACCGGATCTGCGACATTCTGCAACTGGATGCGGCTGCGTTTCGCAAACGGTTGAATGAAAATCAGGACAAACTGTTCCTGTGGGTCAAACGGCGTCTCTCTGATCAGGAACTGTCAGGGATCCGGGCATTGGATCTCTCAGATGCTGTCTGGGGGTTTCGGCAGGAATACCGCAGACAGTACCCACAAGGCGCTTTAGCAGCACATGCTCTCGGACTGCGGGATATTGATGGGAAAGGTCAGGGGGGGCTGGAAGAAGCGTTTGACCATCTGATTTGTGGTCAGGATGGTTATCGTTTTCTGATTCGCGATGCGCATGGCCGCGTGATTGAAGTACGCAATGATTCCCGCGTCGCGGCCAGAAACGGGGAGACGCTCGTGGTGACGCTGGATTCCATTATTCAGCTCTACACGGAACGGCAACTCCAGTCCATTGTCGAAGAGTGGAAGCCCAAAAGTGCCTGTGCGATCGTGATGGATGTCAAAACCTGTGAAGTCCTGGCGATGGCATCGGTCCCGACTTTCGATCTGAATCATCCTGAAGGGATTGATGAATCTGCCTGGAAAAATACAGCGATTGCTTCGATCTATGAGCCTGGTTCCACACTCAAGCCGTTTATTGTCGCAGCGGCGCTCGAAAAGGGATTGATTCAAACCGAGGATGAGTTTGATTGTGAGCATGGCGAATACCGTATGGGAAAGCGACTGTTGCACGATCATCACAGTTACGGGCTGTTAAGCGTGACGGATGTGCTCGTAAAGTCGAGTAACATTGGTATGGCGAAAATTGGAGAGAAACTGACCAACCCGGGTCTGTATGAGGCAGTGACGGCATTCGGTTTCGGGCAGAAGACCGGTATCCAGCTGCCCGGTGAACTGGGAGGAATAGTCAGGCCCTTAAAACGCTGGAATATCTACTCGACGGGTTCGGTACCGATGGGCCAGGAAATCGCTGTCACGCCGGTGCAACTGATTACTGGACATGTGGCTCTGGCGAATCAGGGGAAATTGTTGAATCCGCGTTTGATCCGAGATCAGATTGATCACAATTACTTTCCCCGTTCTGAAGAAGAGTCAGATCAGGTACGCCCCCTTGTTTCCACACCGATTGTTTCTCCGGAAGTTGCTGACTGGCTGGTTCAGGTTCCGATGGTAGAAACGGTCACACGAGGGACCGGGAGGAAAGCTCAGCTTGAGGAGTATGTGGTGTTTGGGAAGACCGGAACCGCCCAAAAGCCCGATCCGAAAACAGGTAAGTATTCTTCCGAGTTACATGTCAGTTCTTTTATTTGTGGTGCCCCGGCACATGATCCACGTGTTCTTGTGCTGGTTGTCGTGAATGAACCTTCTGTGGGCGAGAACCATTATGGAGGAACGATAGCCGGGCCTCCTGCCGCAGAAATCCTGAAGCAGACATTAATGTATCAGCGGGTTCCCTTTGATCATTCCAGTGAGACGCCTCCGGAACGGACGGCACAACGATTGCGAAATGCGCTTCGCTGAATTCGCCAGTTTACCTGTTTTGTGATTTGCGGGAAACAGGATCTGCTCACTGCTCTGTTATCTGGGGCTGACTTGAATCAATATTGACAAAAATTCGCTTTTTTTTGTATTAATACTCAAGTTACACCTCTCTCCTATTCAATTCCTGAACCATCACAACACTCTCAGATTATTTCTGCGAAGCGGATTTCTTCCCTTTGTGGAATACTGCAATTCATTTCAACAATTCTGCTGATTACTTCCATTTTCCATTCCCTCAATCACCTGCTGATATCGAATCAGGTTCCGAGTTCCTGTTGAGGACGAGCCGGTTTCATCACAGGTAGCGCAGTCATGGCCAAAGAAACAAAAGCACAACCAGAATCAGATGAGTCAGCGAACGTCGCCGTGCAGGACCCACCTGAAAAAAAATCCGGAGATGCAGATATCGAGTCTGCTGCCTCTGATTCGGTTGCATTGCGCGCTCGTGTCACAGGCTTTGTCAAATCGCGTTGGAAGATTCTGGCGGGTATCGTACCTGTACTTCTTCTGCTGGGCGGATATCTGATGTCTCTATCTGGTGAACCGGAAAAGACTCCGAAAGAAACACTGGCAGAAGCACTGCAGATTCTGGAGTCATCGACAGATACCAAAACACGGTCCGAGGCACTTGAACTGGCTTATGTACTGAAAAAACAGGAATATCTGGATCCGGATTTTCCGGGTGCTTTGTACTTTATCTTTGGTATTGTTGCTTTCCGAAATGCGGAAGAACTGAATGGGGAAGCTCAGGATCACCAGTATCTGATTGCCAGCCGTTACCTGAAAGAAGCAGAACGCAGGGCCATCGATCAGGAACATCGTCCGGAATGGTGCTATGCGCTTGGTACCAGTCTCTACATGTCAGGTTCCATTCAAAAGTCGCGCCCGCTGCTGGAAGAAGCCGTCAGTACGTTTACAGAAAATAAGTTAAATGCATCCATGTCGCTGACGGATATTTATCTCGATCACAAAGAACCGTCTGAGTTAATGCAGGCATTTGATTTGAATTCTGAGTGTCTGCAGTTGAAAGATCTGGATCCTGAAACGCGGGATCGATTGTATTTGCAGCGTGCACAGATTTTCCTGGCGCAAGGCAAGAATACTGAGGCACAGGAGGTACTGGGTCGGGTCAATCAGCAGGAGTCTGTGAATCAGGTGACGCTGGTGTTTCAGGCACAAACGCTGATGGCGGAAGGAAATTACAAGGAAGCATTAACGATTCTGGCGCCGGTTAAAGACAATCTGGGGCTGGAGCGTAAGTTTTCCAGGCAGGCCTCCTACCTGATGGGAGTGTGTGCCGAGTCGCTTGGTGATGCTGATGGTGCCATTGATTTTTTCGAACAGACAACTCACCGCTATGCCGGAACGCAGGAAGGTCTGGCTGCATTTCTGCGTCTGGCTGAATTACTACGGAAAAATGGTCGTACCGAAGAATCCCTGATTGCTTATCGGACTGCGTTGCGGTCCATTCACAGTCCGGATGAATTCCGCAATCGCTGGATCAGTCTGCAGAGCGTGAAGACTTATGTTCTGAATGCATGGAACGACTGGGTGGATGAAGACCGGATCAAAGATGACGTGACCTACTTCAATGCGGCGATTCAACTCTCTGATTATCTGCCTCCTTTGCTGCCGGAAGTCCAGTCGAAGGAACTGGCTGCGAATGCCAATCGTCGCTGGGCGGAATATCTGCAGCGCCGCTATGAAGAAGCAACTGTCACAGAGCAGGAGTCTCTTAGAGGCGAATTGAATGAACACTGGAAGCAGAGCGGGCGTGCCTATTTTGAACTCGCCCGTCGATTGACGACTTCGGATCGATATGGAGATATTCTTGCCATCTCCGCAGATCACTTTCAGAAAGGTCTGGATTTCGAAACCGCGCTCAAAGTGCTGACACGGTTCATCAATACGAATCCGGAAAAGCAAATGCCGCAGGCTCTCGTTCAGCGAGGTGAGATTTTACTGGAACTGGATCGGCTTGATGAAGCGATTAACCACTTTGAACGAGTGATGACAAATTACCCGACCGATGTCTCTGCCTTTGAAGCCCAGTATTTACTGGGGATTGTTTATCTGGAAAAGAATGAACTCGATCAGGCTCAAGCCGTATGGAAAGAGATTCTGGAGTCGAGCCAGTTAACCCCCAAAGCAAAACAGTGGGGGGATGCATTGTTTTCGCTGGGTAAGTTGAATTTTCACCAGGGAAAAATTGCCGAGTCAGAAAAACAGAGCGAGACCGCAGAAGATGCGCCGGAAGGACAGATCACAGGTTCGAGACAGAACCGTTATTATGAAGAGGCCACACGACGTCTGACCGAATATGTCAAACGTTATCCAGAATCAGAAAAAATATCGGAAGCACGCTATCTGCTGGCACGGTCTTTACAGAATCTGTCAGATCAACCACTCCGGGAGATGAAGGAGGCCAGGACAGACAATGCCCGACAGGAATTAAAACGGAAGCAGTTTGGCTATTTGAATCAGGCTCTGACACAACTTCAATATCTGAATCGGGATCTGCGTCAGTTGGAAAGTCGAGACAGACTTGATGCTCTGGGAAAGCAGTTACTCAAGTCGAGCTGTTTTGGAAAAGCGCACATCTTGTATCTGACGGAAGAGTACGCCGAGGCAATTAAATCGTATCACGATGCCGTAAACCGGTATCCGCAATGTACGGAAGTGTTGATTGCGTATATGAAAATGTCGGGCTGTTACGAAGCATTAGGGAAAAAAAATGAAGCTAAAAGTATGCTGGAACAAGCCAAAATAATTTTGAAACAGATGCCTGACAGTGTGTTCGAGTCCGGAGCGACGAACCTGGGTCGAGAAGAATGGAATCGCTGGCTGGACTGGTCGCGCGAGTTTCGTGATTCCGACAGTCGAACCAGCGCCCTGCCGCCAGTGAATGGTGCCTGAAACTGAGAAATTACCAGGGGACAGAATCTGTTCCTCATCGTTAAACCTGAATCATGATGTAATTGATATGACTTCGACAAATATGATTGATTATCCCAAACTGTTTGCAGTACGCCTGGAGTATTCCCGGGCACTGTTAACCCTGTCGCTGCAACAGCAGGAACTGATCAAGGATGATGATTATTCCAGTTTGCTGGACGTGTTAGGAAAAAAACAGAGGTTACTGGGGCAGTTGGATCAATACACGAAACAGTTGCCTCGACTCTGGGAGCAGTGGCAGCAGGACAGGGACCAGTTACCCCCCGAACAACGCGCCACGTGTGAGCAGATTTTGAGTGATTCTGAAGCGGTGCTGGCACAGCTGCTGAAGAATGAGGATACCAGTACGCAGTCCATGGTCGATCGACGGGATCGAACAAAGCAGCAGATCCAGTCGCTAAACCAGGGGGCAAAAGTCGGGGAAGCCTATCGTGACAGCCTGGCACCTTCGACCCATCGGCATCTGAATATAGATCAGTGAGAATTACAGATTACAGAAAAGATTAGAAGTATTCCCTTTGATTAAAGCGGGTTTTAATAATGAATCATAGTTTGTTACACAGTTCAACATCACGCGGCCTGATCCAGGTGATTTCAGAGGATCGCATCCGTAGACTGGAAGTCTGCACGCAGTTTTCGAACCTGGGTTATACGGTCATTCCCTTGACCGAAATGAATTTCACTCCAAAATCCCGGCGACCGGATGCCGATATCTGTGTACTCCTGGATCAACGGTCGATTACCGAGTTCATGTTTGCCGTCGATTCCGTGCCCGAGCAGAATCTGATCCCGGTGCTGTACTATCCCCTGCTGACGCATGAGCTGCAGCAGGCTTGTCTGAAGCCTTCCCGTACTGCATCACATGAAACGATGGCGCCGTTTGCGGAACTGCGTTCAAACGACTCGCTGGATCATATCAGTCGACTCCTGGATTCCGCGATCAAGTACTCGCGACTGTCCCATAAATGTACTGAGTTGATTTCTGAATTAAACCTGCGTTCCAGTCGGCGGCTGATTGGATACAGCCAGGCAATCCAGACATTAAGAGACCGGATTGCAGACCTGGTGCATTTGCGAACTCCCGTACTGGTTCAGGGGGGAGTCGGATCTGAGCTGTCTGTAGTGGCAGAAATCATTCATGACTCCATGTTCCTGAACTATCAGCCTCTCATCAGAGTCAACTGCAGTACGTTGACCATTGAAAATGTTGAACGGGAACTGATCGGTTATTTGTCAAATGAAACAGGCAGTTACTCAGATGAACCGGTCTGGAATCCAGGTCAGTTCGAACAGGCTGCAGGCGGCACACTTGTGCTTGACCAGGTCCATTTGACTTCATTGCCCGTACAGGCGGCGCTGCTGAAAATTCTGGAGAGCGGCGAATATCACTCGCCGGAAGACTGTCAGCAGAAAAAATTGAACTGCCGCATTATCTCTCTGAGCCATCTCTCGCTGCATGAATTGTCGGCGCAGAATCAGTTCAAGCGAAAACTGGCCGGAATTCTGTCTACGTCCAGTTTGTCGGTTCCACGTTTGAATGATCGGAAAGAAGATCTCGCCCTGCTGACAGAAAACCTGTTAAGCGAAGTGGCGAACACTGAAGGAACGGTTCCAAAACTGTTGACCCTGGATGGTCTGGAACTGTTGAAGAAACATGACTGGAGCGGGGATCTCCAGGAACTGCGAAATCTGATTCAACATGTGAATCGTGTTGATAACGGGCCGCGCCTGGATGCCGCCAGTTTATTGCCCTGGATCGGCTCAGAATCGATTTCCAATGTGGATTCGCTGACAGGGATGACGCTGCGTGAAATGGAGCAGAAGCTGATTGAGAGTACCTTTGCACGTTGCGGAGGGAACCGGGAAAGTACGGCTCAGATTCTGGATATCGGGTTGAGAACGCTTTCCGGCAAACTCAGATCCTATGGGTATCCGCCTCGGGGAGGCCCGGATTCCAAACGGACTTTTTCGGTCAGGCGTGCTGCCTGACCGCGGGTATTGTTCTTTTTAACCAGGCAGGTGAGAGTATGTTAGATCAGGTTTTAAATTCGAAAGCATTACCATTACTGGAAAAAATGGCGGCGTTCGCAGAGCGTCGACAGGATGTCCTGGCAGGTAATATTGCGAATATTGACACACCCTCATACAAGATGCGAGATCTTCCAGTTCAGGAGTTTCAGCAGGCTTTACGTGATGCGGTGCAGTTGAAGGAAAACCTGACTGATCCGGTGTCGCAGCAGACTCTGGCGATGCCTGTCACTCTGGAGGCGACGAAATCTGTCGAAGCACAACTGCAGGAGCTGTTTCCGCGCAGCCTGTTTCAGGCACGGGAAGCAACTCCTCAGAACCTGACGTTTCAGGATGATAATAATCGAAGTATTGAATCACAAATGACGCAGATGACCAAAAACTCCATGATGCAGCAGTTCGCTGTGGAAGTCATGATGGCGCAGATGAATCAGTTGTTAACAGTCATTTCAGAACGCGCCTGAGATGCAAACTGAGCGAACAGGACCCATCAGAAAATTTGAAAGGAGCAGCGGATGTTAAAAGGAATTGATATCAGTACCAGTGCCCTGGTCGCCCAGCGGCAACGGATGAACACGATTGCGGGGAATATTGCTGCAGTGAATGTATCACACGATCCCGCAAGTGGTGAAGAACCCTTTTATCGCCGAATGGTTACCTTCCAGGCGGATACGGAAAGTCTGGACCAGAATGCGTCCGGAACCGGGGTAAAATATCATGTTGAAATTGATACAGACACACCGTTAAGAAAAACCTATGATCCCGGCCACCGCCATGCGGATCAGGATGGGAATGTTACCTATCCTAACATTGATCTGGTGACCGAATTCGTCAATGCACTGGAAGCAGGGCGAGCCTACGAAGCTAATATTTCGGCTCTGGATATCACTAAGGAAATGTTTAGTACGTCGTTGCGGATTTTAGCATAAATATTAGATATATAGAGATTTTAATCATCATCTGATCTCAGGGAAGGGAACAGTATGACCAGTTCCATCAGTCATATCGGTAACTCATTACTGCCCGGTCTTTCACCGGCGGGGCTCAAAGATGCAGGGGCAAGCACACCAGCCGGCGCCCCTTCATTTCAGAATATGATGTTACAGTCTCTGGACAGTGCCAATCAGTTACAGCTTCAATCGGAGCAGGCGATTCAGGCGGGGCTCCTGGGAGAAGATATTACTCAGGCCGAAGTCTTTTCCTCGATCAAGAAGGCAGATCTGGCTCTGAGAATGATGGTTCAAATGCGAAATAAACTTCTGGAGGCTTACAACGAGATCCAGAAGATGCAAATGTAAAACCAAAGCAAATCAGGCAGTACTTTCACCATTTTGACACGGATTCGTCGATTGGTCACCCGGTATGGATACGATAAAAAAAATATATCAGCAGTTCTCAAACCTGTTTCAAACAATGTCTGGCAGCCAGCGTGCGATATTGCTGTCTGTCCCCCTGCTGATGATGCTGGCTTTTGGCTTCCTCTTTTTTCGGGACAGTCAATCGAGCTATGTTTCACTCTCCCTGGGTAAAGATTTTACGACCGAAGAGGTCATTCATGCCGAAGAAGTTCTGTTGCGTGCCGGGTTGACCGATTTCTCAAGAAAGGGACAGCGAATTATGGTCCCTCAGAATGAAGTACCCCGCTATAACGCCGCGCTGATTGAAGGCGGCGGACTTCCAACAGACTGGGCTTCGGAATGGCAGGAGCAGTTTGAAAAATCGAGCATGTTTGTAAGTAAGGACCAGCTGCAGGTCATGCGGGATATTGCGCTGGGAAACCAGTTGCGTCGGATGATCCGCGCGATCCCGGCGATTGAGGATGCCAGTGTGATGTGGGCCCGTTCAAAAAAACGGTTGCGCTGGAATAATACCACCCCGGAAGTGACGGCGACCGTCATGGTCAAACCCCGACCGGGACGGGAGTTGACTCCGGTTCTGGTGACCAGCCTGAGAGCTGCCGTCTCAACGATGGTTCCCGACCTGACCACGGACTCGGTAACTGTCTTCGATCAGTCCACGGGAACTTCGTTTACCGCGGATGACAAAAACGAAGCCTTTGACAGTAAATTCATCAGCTGGGTCAATAAGCATACCAAAAACTACCAGGATAAAATTCTCGATTCTCTCTCGTATATTCCAGATGTGATCGTGAATGTGAATGTCGACGTCGAAAATCTGAAACGGTATGTCGAACGCAAACAGGAAATCAGTACTGACGGTTCGGTGACACTCCAGTCAAAAGAGCAATCCACTGAACGCAGCCTCGTGGAAAAACCGACCCGGGCAGAACCGGGAGCTCGATCCAACCAGCCGAACTCCCTGGCAGTGGCGCGAGGGAACGAAAAGAATGAGAAGGTAACAGAGACAAATAATGAGGCCACCACAGCTCCGTCATTTACCTGGACAGAAAAAGAGTTTGTCGCTGCCATGCCCAGCACGGTGCAGGTTTCTGTTTCCATCCCGGAGGATTACTATTCTGCAGTTGCTCTCAAACGGGGAATCAAAAAAGGAGAAGCGGAAGCGGATATCGCCGCTTTCAAACAGGCCACTGCCGCTATTCAGACCGAAGTTGAAACGAGTATTCAAAAGCACGTCCAGAAACTGATTCCTTCGCAGTCTGCTACAGATGCGGTCAGTGTCGCATCTTATGTACGCGTTGATGCAGAAGTCCCTGAAATCGCATTACCGTTAACCGAAAGTGTCGGCGAGTTTGTGAGCCAGTGGGGCAGTACCCTTGGTCTGGGGTTATTCGCGATCTGGGCTTTATGGATGCTGAATAAAAGTATGCCTCAAATGGAAGAGGTCAATTCAGAAGAGATTGATCTGCCACTGAAAAGACCCGTTGACTCAACTCCCGATGAAGAATCGGTAAAACCTAAGAAAGAACCGACACAGCGCGATGAGGTTCAGTTACTGGTTCGCGATAATCCGGAGGTTGCTGCGATGGTGTTGAGTAAATGGATCCACTCAAAATCCTGAGTTCGCTTTTCTGATTCGATGTTATTTTAATACTGGTTTTGCAGGCTGAAAAATGGATGAACTACAAAAAGCCGCCGTCTTGTTACTGAGCCTGGATAAAGCGCTCGCCGCTGAAGTGCTCAGTCTGATGTCCAAAGAAGATGTCGAAAAAGTAACGATGATGATTGCCCGGATGCAGGATGTCTCCAAGGAACAGCAGGCCACCGTCTTGTCCGAATTTACCAATTTGCGCGGTGAACAGACCACGATGGAGCGAGGCGGCCTGGCAGCCGTGAATGAACTGCTCGAACAGTCTCTGGGTAAAGAAGGTGCCGGCTCGATTCTGGACAGTATTAATCAGACGATGAACTCTGTACCCTTCGGTTTCCTGCAGAAATCAGGCGCGAACAACCTGTTGACATTTATCATTGAAGAGCATCCCCAGACGATAGCGATGATCATGTCACACCTGCCCAGTAACATGGCGGCGGAAGTGCTGGCCGGACTGCCTTCCAATAAGCAGATGGATGTGATCAAACGCATTGCCAATATGGAGCAGACCAGTCCGGAAGTGATCCGCGATGTCGAGAAGAGCCTGGAGCATCGCATGAAAAACACTTTCAGCCAGGGTATGGAAAAAGCGGGGGGAGTCGAGCTGGTTGCCGAGATTCTGAACGTGACAGACCGCATGACTAACAAAGGGATTCTGGAAAGTATGGATCAGGAAACTCCCGATCTGGCGGATGAAATTCGCCGCCTGATGTTTGTCTTTGATGATCTGGTGAAACTGGATAATAAAGCGATTCAGGCTCTGTTGAAGGAAGTGGACACCAATCAGTGGGCGGTTGCCTTGAAAGGGGCTTCCGAGGAGATCAAGCAGAAAGTGCTCAGCAACCTGTCGCAGCGGGCAGCGGATATGCTGCGTGAAGAAATGGAATATCTTGGTCCTATCAAAGTCAGCGATGTGGAAGCAGTTCAGCAGCAGATCGTAGATAGTGTCAGACGCCTGGAAGATGCCGGAGAAATTGAAGTTGCTGCCGGAAATGAAAGTGAACAGTACATTACCTGATGCATGTCGGATTTTTGTCGTGAAAATCAAACAGAACGAATAATCACAGGATTGATAAAGTAAAAGAAATGGCGGAACTGGAAACAGCAAAATTGTTAAAGGCGGATGCGTTTCGCGCGCTGGGTTCGAAAATCGCCTATAACTTTAATGATATCGAAAAACGCTGTGAAGATTATATTAGCAATGTGCGTAACCAGACGCGTCAGATGATTATCGATGCGCAAGCAGAAGCAGAACAGATCAAGCAGGAAGCGTATCAGGCAGGGAAACAACAGGGACTGGAAGAGGCATTACGCGAGGTAGAAGCCCAGGTTCAGGCCCGATCGGAAGCGCAGGCCAGTCAGATGGTAGAAGAAAAACTGGGTACCGTTTTCCCCGCGATGCAGGCAGCCGTTGCAGGGTTGCAGCAGGAGCAGGTCAACTGGAGGCAGACGTGGGATGCTGCCGCGGTCAAAATGTGTCTGGTGATTGCAGAAAAAATGGTCAGGCATGAGATCAAGACCCGTCCCGATACTGTGAAACCCATGATGAGTGAAGCGCTCAAGCTGGCATCGGGAACTCAGCATATCCGGTTCCAGATGAATCCGACGGATGTCGTCCATCTGGGAAAGAATGCACAGAGTTTTATCACGAATCTGACGGGATGTCAGACCTGTGAAATTATTGAAGATGAATCGATCTCCCCGGGGGGATGTATTATCGAAACACAGCATGGAACAATCGACGCCAGAATCGAAGTACAACTGGATCGTATTTTCCAGGAGCTGATTATCCAGACTCAGGACTAGCCTCTTCCATGTTCGATGTTTCTCAACAGATTAAACAGATTCTACCCTTTCGCCTGACAGGGAGAGTCACACGTGTGGTCGGGTTGACTGCATCGGTTTCCGGCTTTCCGGCACCGCTGGGATCCGTCTGTGCCATTGATCGGGAGAATGGTTCGGCAGTCGAAGCGGAAGTCGTTGGTTTCCAGAATGAAGAAACTCTGTTGCTGCCTTATGAAGATCTGGCGGGGATCCGACGTGGAGACCGCGTCAGTCTGATTCAATCGGTGCCTGCGGTTGCTGTAGGGCAGGGGATCCTGGGGAGAGTTCTGGATGGTCGCGGTCGCTGTATTGACGGTAAGAACCAGGCAATGCTTTCTCATCGTGCCAATTTAAAAGCCAAACCGATTTCTCCTTTGAATCGCCCCCGTATTGATGCCCCCTTGAGCACCGGTATCCGCACCATCGATGGGCTGTTAACGTGTGGAAAAGGGCAGCGACTCGGGATTTTCGCCGGAAGTGGTGTTGGTAAAAGTACCCTGATGGGGCAGATGGCGCGTCAGAGTTCCGCTGATATTAATGTGGTTTGTCTGGTCGGGGAACGTGGTCGTGAAGTACGCGAGTTTCTGGATCGTGATTTAGGACCGGAAGGGCTGGAACGCAGTGTCGTGATCGTTGCGACAAGTGATGAACCTGCGCTGATTCGCTTGCGGGCCGCTCATCTGGCGACCGCGGTTTCGGAATTCTTTCGTGACTGTGGCAAAGATGTTCTGCTGATGATGGACAGTGTAACCCGCTATGCGCTGGCACAGCGGGAAATTGGTCTGGCTGCAGGAGAGCCGCCGGCGACTCGAGGCTATCCACCCAGCGTGTTTTCCCTCCTGCCTAAGCTGCTTGAACGGAGTGGTCGGACTGAATCTGGCAGCATCACCGGGTTCTATACCGTTCTGGTTGAAGCCGACGATGCGAACGAGCCGATTTCTGATACCGTGCGGGGAATTCTGGACGGTCATATCATGCTTTCGCGGAAACTGGCCCATGAATCCCACTGGCCTGCAATAGATGTGCTGCAGAGTATCAGCCGTTCGATGAATGACATTACATCAACTGAGCACCAGCAGTCAGTCGCTCAAATCAAGAAACTCATGGCCGCCTACCAGCAGTCAGAAGATCTGATCTCAATCGGCGCTTACCAGGCGGGTTCAAATCCGGAAGTCGATCTGGCAATCAAGATGAGGCCGCTCTGGAATGAGTATCTGAAACAGGGAAATACAGAAGACTCTGATTTCCGTTCCGCTTCAGAGGGGCTCACTAATCTGGTTGCCCGGATGCAGCAGCTTAAACCGATGAAAGCGTCGGAGGCGGGGCAGGTCGCTGCGACCGATCAAACCGCACAAACGACCGGTTAACTTGAAAAGTTGAATAACAATTAACGAATTTTATATCCTGTGTGAATCTGAGTGAGATGAAGAAATTTCAATTTCAATTTGAATCAGTGCTCAAAATGCGACGGCATAAACGCAGTATGTGCCGTCAGCTGCTGGGGGAGATGCTCCAGACTGACCAGCGATTGATTGATCAGGCCGAGCAACTGAAACAGCATCGCTCAGAACAGTTTCAGGAAATCCGGGTCCGTCAGTCCGAAGGGCGGGTGGATATTGATGGGACGACCAGTTTACGGTATTACGCTGGCCAGTTGCAGACTCAAATTCAGTCGGTCAACACAAACCGGGAACTAATGGGGAAACAGATTGTTCTCTGCAGACAGGCTTTGGCCAAGGCCGAGCAGGAAGTCAAAGCCATGGAAAAACTGTCTGATAAACATCGCGAAACATTTCTCTATGCACAAAACCAGAAAGAAATGGTTGAGCTGGAAGAAACCTGGTCAGCCACACAGCAGACAGGAGGTTATCAATGATTCGTCCTCTGGTTGTCATTATCTGTGTATTTTGCGTGGCGACGATCATCTCGGAGATTCTCGGGCTCAGTTATCTATGGGTTCGCGGTCATTTGAATGCGGATTCTGTCAAAGACATTCGCATGATCGTGACGGGGCAGTCACTGGATGATGTGGAATTAGTTGAGGAAGAAACCAGTCTGCCCTCACGTGATGAAGTTGCAGAAACACGGGCCATGCGAATTCTGGAATTAGCAGCGCGCGAAGATGAAATCGAGTTGTTGAAAAGTTCGATTACGGAATCCTCCGATTTTCTCAAAAAAGAGCGACTGGTTTTTGAAGAGGCGAAAAAGAAGTTTGAAGAGGAACTGAAAATTCTGAAAGAGAAGAGTCAGAATGTCGCTACAAAGAAAACGCAATCTGTACTGGTTGCATTACCCTCCGGAGATGCAGTGCAATATCTGATGCAGCTTTCCATCGAAGAAAATATTGAACTGATCAAAGGGATGGACGGCAAGTTCATCGCCAAGCTCCTGAAAGAGTTCCTGGTCGCTCCTGACCCACTGGTCATCAAACGCGGGAAAGAGATTTTCAAAGAGATTTCACAGGATGAACCGTTTCGCAGCTTCTCTGACGGTGCATTAGACAAACTGTCACAGAATAATTAGGTCGCGTACCTGAAACAGAGTTGTGATTTGTAACAGTCACGATTCTTAAATCAGGTACTGCCTGACCTTCTTCAACCAGCATCGATCAGATCTCTAATCGAGCTAATGCAATTTTTCGCTAAAATTGATCTATTTTGTGTATTCTTACGTGATGTCTCGATGATGATTCTGACGAATAAGATACTGGTGAAACAGTCCATTCCCATTGTGGATACCACTGCGCGGTTTCCAGGTGACCTGCAGGGAGGCTGCCCTCAGTACTTATTTTTCTTAAAGGTAATGAGAAATGTCAGATTCTCACAAGTTTTCTCTGCTGGATCTCCAACCGCTGGATCTCAGTAAATACGGTAAGCAGAAACTTGATCTGAATCAGGGTGCAACCCGCAATCCCGACTCGAGTTACCGCAGGCAGTTAAGTGAGTCCCTTTCCAGGAAACAGCCGAGTCAGTCCGCTGATCAAAAACCGGAAACCGATGCCCGACCCCGGGATTTGAATTCAAAACGGGCAATCGACGAAAAACAGAGCCCTGAACCTCAGGCTCCGGCTCAAAAACCGAAGAATACAGAATCGCCAGAGAGTCTGCAGCGCGATGATTCGGCTGAATTACAGACTCAAACGGAAGTTGCTGGCAGCGAAGCGAAAAAAACGGAAGTTTCGAGTGAACCCGCTTCAGTCAGTGACACGAGTTCAGAAGAAAATCAATCTGATACCATCAATCCGCTGGCAGCCGAAGTACAACAGCCTGTCAAACAGAAAGAGCCAGTGTATTCACTGTTTAGCGATTCCGCTGTCAGTGATTCCAGGCAACAATCCCTCCAGGAAGTTACTTCGACAGATGGAGAGATTCAACCTCCAGCCAGTTTTCAGTTCACGGACAATCAGAATCTGGTCAAACTGCCAACTGAAGTAACAGAAACAGATCCCGAAGGAGCTTACCCTATTCCGGAAGGACTGGCAGCTTTACTGAAGAATCAGAGCGAAGCCATTTCGTCTACTCAATCGACTGATGTCGCATTGTCGAGCGAACCAGTATTGGCAGAGCAGCAGAATCAGGCAGCAGAAAATTTAACCGCACAGGCGACAGGTGAAGTTGTTGAAGAGTCCGTCTCTCAACAGTTGTCAGCAGGACTCCAGCAGGTCAAAGTTACTGAAGAATTGAAGCAGGCGATTAAAGAATTTCAGGAAAAGAATTCCGATAACGCGAATGCATCGACAGAAGATTCAGAAGTTGATATTCAATCGCTCATGCAGCAGCGATATCAGAGTGCTGAAAATGAAAACCAGTCGGATTCCTCAGCAGGTGAAACCAATCAGAGTGAACAGTCGGCGGAACAGACAGTTGTAGAAGAAGTGTCCCGAACGGTCATCCAAGAGTTACAGCAGCCTGCAGAAACCACTCCTGATACAAAGTCTGAAGTCGTAGACCAGAAAACAGATGCGAAGCCTGAGGCTGTCGATGATTCTGCTGACGTTGTCACTTTCTCCCCGGTCCCTCCGGGTTTGAAGCCTGCCGGCGATTCTCCTGCTCTCTCAGTTGATCCATCCAGGCCCAGTCCACAAATTCAGGATACGACTGCAAATCAGCAGACAGATCACTCAAATATCCAGGTACTGAACGGCAACTCCACTGCCCCTGTGACAAATGAAATTGCACCGGCTGCGCCTGCGGGACCAGTGATTGATGTCAAACAGGTTGATCAACTGGTCGAGAGGATTTCGACTGCCGTCAAACAGTCTCATTCTACCGGGCAGCAACTGAAGATTCGTTTGAGCCCACCTGAGTTGGGAACTTTGCAGATTGAGGTCTCGTTGAAAAACGGTGAATACACGGCGAAGCTGGAAGTCCAGAACCGTCATGCACAAAAAGTGATCAATGATAATATTGCCCAGTTAAAAGAGGCATTATCAAAGACGGGCGTTTCGTTAGATCGGATCGACGTACACATCAATACGGATGCCAGTGAAGACCAGCGTTCTTCTCAATCAGGTACGCAGTCAGACTCAGGAAATGATTTTAATTCTCAGCAGTTCTCAGATAACCCGCAAGACAGTGAACAACGTCCGGGTGAGCAGTCATTTGTCGAGGATGCTGTGAAGCAGGATGAACCTGCAGACCAGGATCGTCCCCAGGTCGTTCGTTCCCAGGGGATCGCATCAGAAAATGTCGAAGAAATAGACGTACAGATTTAACTCCATTTTTCAGGGATGAAGGAGTGCCATTATGGCCGTTGATGGAATTGGTGGAAGCAGCAGTACCAGCGGTACGACTGCAGTAGAAGTGGTTGATCCGGATAAAGTTGGCTTCAATGGTTTAACCGCCGAATCGTTTATGAAACTGTTGATTACGGAACTGCAAAACCAGGACCCGACAGAACCATTGGGGAACGAACAACTGCTGGCACAGATTTCCAGTATGCGGGAACTGCAGTCGAATATCGAGTTATCAGATACATTGAAAGAAATTACGACCGGACAGTCGCTGACACAGGCTGCTGCGTTGATCGGAAAAGAAGTGGAAGGGCAGGAAGGCCAGCAAAATCCGGTTGCGGGTGTTGTGGAGCGCGCCTTTGTCCGCGATGGAAAGTCGTATGTCGGCATTGGTGCTTTTGAATTGCCTGTCTCTGCAATTACCAGTGTTCAAGAACCTGCAAGTGTTTAGAGTTTTTAAGGTTACAGCAATTTTTTTTTGATGGGGTGCTCTGATACCAGAGACATTCTAAAAAAAAATGGTATGAATTGTTTCTAATTAGACGATATTCAGAACAGGGAGCGGCCTCAGTTAAGCTGATGCTGCGCTCTGGAACCAATGGATTAGGTTTTTACCTGGTTGATTCAACCGAGGAGTAGTCATGGGATTGACATCTGCATTAAATACATCGTTGGGTGGTTTAAGCCTGAATGAAACCAGTATCGATGTACTGGGAAACAATATTGCCAACGCAGGCACGAACGGCTTTAAAGCCTCAAATGTGCTGTTTACCACTCAGTTATCCCGTACATTGAGTGTGGGGTCACGCCCGACGACCAGTAATGGTGGAACGAATCCCCGTCAGGTCGGTCTGGGGGCCTTGAGTGCCTCAATTCGCAAAGACTTTACTCAGGGAAGTGTGACCAACAGTACCAGTCCCTCCGACCTCGCGATCCAGGGAGATGGGTTTTTTATTCTCGATGGTCCGGATGGCCAGGTTTACTCTCGTAATGGTAACTTCGAACTTAACAGCCAGAGCCTGTTAACAAACCAGAGCGGTTTTAAAGTCCAGGGGTATGGCGTCGATGAAGATTTTAACCTTGTCACCACAACTCTGACTGATATTGAAATTCCCCTGGGGGATTTGAACGTGGCTCAGGCCACACAAAACGTACAGGTTGGTGGTGCCTTGTTACCTACGGGTGTTCTGGGCACGCTGGGGTCTATTTTGACAACAGCAAATCTGACAGATGCCGGAAATGCCAATGCTGCCATTACAGGAACCACACTGTTATCAGATGTCGAAGAGACAATTGGTACGCCATTGTTTACTGTGGGTGAGACCCTGGAGTTTACTCCCAACAAGGGAGGTCGTTCGCTTGATCCAATGACATTGCTGGTTACTGGAACGACGACGGCAGCAGACTTTGCAGATTTCATGGATCGGACGCTGGGAATTCAAAATGGTAGCGGTATTCCCAATGATGCCACGACGGGAGCCCAGCCAGGTGTGACAATCACCGGCGGGGGGGCATTTCAGATCGTTGGTAACTCAGGAACGGTCAATGACATCGCTGTCACAATCGGTAACATCACTTCCGATGGTGCCACGATTTCTCTGCCATTTACAAAGTCACAATCATCCAACGGTGAAAGTGCCATTACAGACTTTGTGATCTTTGACTCACTGGGTGAGCCTGTGACAATGAAGATGACCAGTGTGCTGGAATCTCAATCGTCTAACAATACGGTATTCCGCTATTTTCTGGAAAGTGCTGATGATAACGATGGAGACATTGCCGTCTCTAACGGAACAATCACGTTTGACAGTAACGGGAATGTCACTAACTATACTCCCAATACATTTGGAATCAGTCGCGTTAATACAGCCGCGGACGAAATGGATGTGACACTGGACCTGTCAGATATTTCCGGTATTTCTTCTGCGAGTGCCGGTAGTACTTTGAAGCTGACTCTGCAGGATGGTTCCGATCCGGGAACGCTTGCCAGCTTCGTGATTGATGAAACCGGAATTATCAATGGTGTATTCGATAACGGGATTATTCGTACTCTCGGGCAGATCACTCTGTCTCGGTTTTCGAATCCCCAGGGATTGCTGGAATTCGGAAACTCGACATTTCAGGAAGGTGTCAGCTCCGGCCCTCCTTTCCTGGTGACACCTGGTAACTTCGGAGCGGGAACAATTCGCGCCGGTTCCATTGAATTATCAAACACCGATGTCGGTCGGAGCCTGGTGGACCTGATCGTGGCTTCAACGAACTATCGTGGAAACGCGCGGGTGATCAGTTCCGTACAACAGCTGGTGGATGAACTGCTGGTCCTGGGACGATAGTGAGACGCGTATGATGTTTCATGATCGCAGGATAGAAACTGCTTTGCCTGGGAGGTTGGTATTATGATCAAATTAACCCGGTTGAATGGTGAAGAATTCGTCGTAAATGCAGAGTTAATTCAATGCATTGAAAGTCGTCCCGATACCTTTATAACGCTGACATCGGAGGATCGGTTGATAGTCCGGGAAAGTGTTGAAGAAGTGGTGAAGCGGTCGATTGCCTATTCACGGGCGATCCGGCTGGTCCCCGGATTATAAAACTGAAATACAGGCTGGTGAGCTCTACCGGGCAGTGATTTGAATTTACAGTGGCTGACAGGCCACTATCAACAGGAACGTCGACAGAAATGGATAAGGCAACCGCTGGTGGATTAGTTTCCGGGATCGCATTGCTGCTGTTGGCGATTGCGATTGCGCCGGGATCCAGTTTTGCTGCCTTTATCGATATTCCCTCGGCTGCGGTCGTGGTGGGGGGGGCTATCGCTGCCTGCTTTATTGCGTTTCCAGGCGCAGCAATGTTGCTGTTTCCCAAGGTACTCAAGAAGGTATTCTTTCCCAAACAGCAGGAACTGGCTCCCGTGATCACTCAAATCGTGGAGTTTGCAGAGATTGCCCGCCGGGACGGGATCCTGGCATTAGAAGCCAAAACCGAAGAGATCGAGGACCCCTTTATTCTCCTGGGCGTCCAGATGGCGGTGGATGGGACCGATGTGGATCTCATGGAACAGATCCTGAGAACCGAAATGGAAGCAGTTGCCGGCAGGCATAAAAACGGAAAATCACTGATGGATACCGTGGGGCGTTATGCTCCGGCGTTCGGGATGATCGGAACGTTGATGGGGTTGATCATCATGCTGGGAAACATGGATGACCCTGAAGCGATCGGCCCTGGTATGGCGGTGGCATTGATTACGACATTATACGGCGCGCTGGTTTCCAACCTGTTCTTCCTCCCGTTTGCGGATAAGCTGGCATTTTACAGTAAACAGGAATTTCAAGTCCGTGAAGTCATCATCAAAGGGCTGATTGCCATTCAGGAAGGTGATAATCCGCGCGTGATTGAACAAAAACTGAATACCTTTTTACCACAGGATCAGCGGGTGGGCAAAGACAGCCAGGCAGCCTGATTTTGTGAAGTTGCTCCCGAACTACTGATTCGTTCCAGTATCAATTTGGTTTTGATATTCACAGACCGCAAAGGAGAGTACTCAGATGGCGATGCCGGAAGAAGATGCACCTCCTGGCGTTCCGGAATGGGTAGTGACGTATGGTGATATGATGTCATTATTGCTGACGTTTTTCATCATGCTGGTCTCGATGAGCGAAATTCGTAATGATGAAGGCAGTGTCCGCGCCATGCTGGATTCGTTACGCGAGCGGTTTGGTACTCATCAGGGAACAGCCGCAGTCCCCGGTAAATCGCTGGATCCCACCAGTAACCAGAGCAAGCCCGCTTCAAAAGGCTCCAGTTCTGATGGCGGTACCAAAACGGGAAAAGAAAAATCCAGCGGGGGAGGCGGCCCGAATAAAACCGTCGAGCGTATCAATACAGGTACCGAAGTGACTCTGGGGGGAGCAGCCTGTTTCGGCAGGTTTTCGGCCGAGCTGACGCCGGAAATAAAACAAAAACTCGACATCATAGCCGAAATTCTTCTACCAACTCCCAATCGGCTGATCGTCCGCGGACATGCATCCCCAGAACCCTTGCCAAAGGACTCAAAGTTCCTGGATTCACAGGAGTTGTCTTTTTATCGGGCTAAGAATGTCGCGGAGTATCTGGAGTCCAAAGGAATTGAGCCTGAAAGACTGATTGTCAGTTCAGTGGGTGACGCCGAGCCCAGGACGATCACACGTAACCCCGAAGAGCAATACTTAAATCGTCGGGTTGACGTATTTTTAATTGATGCGTATATAGTCTCTCCTAAGACAGGCAATCGTTAAATCAAGACGATTGAATTGACCTGATCGAGCGTTTTTCAGATTCACTCGGTTATATTTCGCTGAACCTGTAACCAACAGATCCGCACACAGCGGAGCGTAGATAAAAGACAACGGATTTGTCTTTGCGCAAACAGGATGCGAGAGTTCAAGGAGGAGACTCGTGGCAACAGACACCGATACGCAAGAGCCTGGTGTCGATACGGAGGCGGTTGCTTCAACTGAAGAAGGAGCACCCCAGGCGCAATCAAAAGGGAAACTGCTCAAGATTGGAGGCTTGTTACTTCTGGTAATCATCCTGCAGATCGGCATTTCCTACTGGCTGCTGACTCCACCGGCTCAACCTGCTGAACTGGCAGAAGATTCGCTTTCGAAAGGGAGTGAAAACCTGCAGGTTACGACAGCTGAAGTGCCCGTCGATAATTTCAGCGTGACCAACAATATCGCCGAACCGGGAGCGACCATTCATGTCACATTTAATCTGGTGGCGCTGGTCGAACAGGGGGCCGCTGCTGATTTTGATTCAATGGTCAAAGAGCAGAATAAAGCACGTGTCAAGCAGGCGGTCATTGAAGTCGTGCGAAAATCCAATCTGAGCGATCTGAATGATCCGCAGCTCAGTACGGTGAAACGCATGATGAAAGAGTCCATTAACAAGGTTCTCAAGAAAAGTTATGTCATCGAGACTGTGATCAGCGAATATCGCACAATGACACAATAAAGTATGCATAGCATAGCGGGATGGTAACGTGGCTGAAGAGAATGATGATCTTCTGGATCCGTCTGAAATTGAAAAACTGCTGAATTCCCAAGGGCAGGGTGCGCCTGCTGAAACTCCGTCTGCCGAAGGAAAATCAGATAATCTTCTCGATCCTGCTGATATTGAAAAATTACTGCAGGGAGCCGGAGCCGCAGAAAGCGATGGTGCAGACAATCCAGGAGAGGTTGTCAACAACGACGATATCGATGCCCTGTTTAATCAGCATTCTTCTGACGCAGATGATCAGTCAGGAATGCCATTTTCTTCGCGAGAAGAAACGGAAGCATTATTAAATCAGGCCGAAGCGAATCTGGCAGCAGCAATTTCACCCAATCTGGGGCCCGGAAGCGGGATCCCGAATGATCTGGGGGGAACCAAATCGTTTGAATTCCCTAATTTTGAGTCAATGGTCAGTAATCCGGAAGAAGCGATGAAACTGTCATCGCTGCAGAATGTAGAACTGGACCTGTGCATTGAGTTAGGTAGAACAGAACTGCTGATTGAAGAAGTTTTAAAAATGAAAGAGGGCGTCGTGGTTCCTCTGGACAAGCTGGCGGGTGATCCGGTTGATATTCTGGTGAATGGTCGGATTATCGCGCGTGGTGAAGTGCTGGTCCTGAATGATAATTTCTGCGTCCGTGTGGCAGAGATTATTTCTCCGGAACTGTAAACGGCGGCTGGAAATCTATGCTCCCGTGCAGCGGGAAACTGACGACGTAAAGGATGCGATGATTCGTCTTTGTAATTTAACTCTGCTGGCCTTATTGTGCTCTCTGATTTGTACCCCTCTCGTGCATTCAGCAGACAATCCTGCCTTTACGCAACCTGCGGAATTTCGTAATCAGAGTCATACGTCAGAGCGGTACCCGCAAAAACATCAGCAACGGATGCAAAGCGGAACAACGCGACCAGTGGTACAAACCAGCCGGACAGGTTCTGTTTCCGATTCGAAGACGCTCAACGGTACAAGAACTCAGACATTGCTTCCGCGGAGTGGAGCCGATGTGCGGAAGTCCGAGTCCAATCCCATCACTCCTTTAGAGCGTCAGAAGCAGCCGGTTTCGGGCTCTTCAAGTCAAACTCTCAGCAAGCGGGCTCCCTCGATCTGGGGGACATTCGGTGCATTACTGGTTGTGATTTCGATTATCCTGGTGGGGGCAAAGTTATTCAAAAAGCATCATCCGCTCGGCTCAGCGGGCTTGCCTCGTGAAGTGATGGAAGTGCTGGGAAAGAAACCACTGGATGCCCGACAGACCATCCATTTCGTGCGGTGTGGGTCCCGGATTCTGATCCTGGGTTCCTCTCCCGCCGGGCTGGAAATGCTCAGTGAAGTAGTAGATCCGGTCGAGGTCGATCTGATAACGGGTATGTGCCGGGAGGACGCTGAGTCATCTCGAGCGGCGAATTCATTTCTCAACCTGTTTCAAAGCGTACAGAAAAAAGAGGAGCCACGTTTTACTCGACCGGCAACGGAACCGTTTCAGAACACTGAAGAATCAGAACCTGCTGGAACACCAGAGCAGGAACCGTTTTCAGATTATGACTCGGCAGTGAACCGTTTACAGCAGAAACTGCTGCATTCCCCTCGTCAGTCCCTGAATGAGCGTGCGGAGTCCGATCATGCATAGCCGGGGGGGCGTTCCAAACCTGATCACAGCTAAGATGACCGAAGCAGCAGTCCGAATTCTGCTGCCGGTATTGGTCATGCTCTGGCTGGGACTGTCTGCGCAGAGCGCCCAGGCACAGCCAACTCCCTCCAGTCAGGCTTTATCCAATCAGGGAGTAACCAGCCAGAACCCGACTCAAGCACCGGTTCAGCCGGTATTCATGTCTCAAGACAACCAGCAAGGGGGCGCGGGTGTGCCTGAGATGCTGGATGTCGAACAGATGACATCTCCACAGGGGCTGAATTCGACACTGAAGCTGTTTTTGCTGCTGACAGTATTGAGCCTGGCCCCTTCGATTCTAATCATGACGACGAGTTTTATCCGTTTCGTGATCGTGTTCGGGTTACTGCGTCAGGCGCTGGGAACCCAGCAACTGCCTCCCAACCAGGTACTGACAAGCTTAAGTCTGTTTCTGACGATCATGGTGATGGCACCTATCTGGGAAAAAGCATATGAAGAGGGCATCGTGCCTTACACCAATCAGACTCAGCAGGCGCCGGTTTCACTCGAAGTTGCTTTTCAGAAAACGGTAGCACCCCTGCGGAAATTTATGAGCGATCAGATTGAGTTAACGGGCAACAGCGACACCGTCTGGATGTTCCTGGATTACCAGCAGCCTCTGCCAGGTTCACCCGGGGCTGAATCGTATCAGCCACCCCGGGACTATGATGAGGTGCCACTGACGGTTTTATTACCGGCCTACATGTTGAGTGAAGTGAAGACGGCCTTTTTGATCGGTTTTCAATTGTACCTGCCGTTCATTGTGATCGATATGGTGATCAGTTCCATCCTGATCAGCATGGGGATGATGATGCTGCCCCCCGTTCTCATTTCCTTACCCTTTAAAATTCTGTTGTTTGTTTTGATTGATGGCTGGTTACTGACAGTCGGGATGTTACTGGAAAGTATCAGGGCCGTCGGTTGATGTCGGGCGCTCAGGTTGCGCCTGGATCTTTCTTAATTTCAGGTAAAAGTTATGGATACATCCACTGTTCTCGATCTGGGACGTGAAGGATTACTGATCATGCTGGAAGTCAGTGGCCCGGTCATGCTGACTGCTGTTGTGGTCGGCCTGGTGATCAGTATTGGACAGGCTGTCACCCAGATTCAGGATCAGACCATCAGTTTCGTTCCCAAAATTATCATGATGGTGCTGGCGATCTTGTATACGCTGCCCTGGATCACCTCATTAATGGTGGAATACAGTACGAATCTGATTACCAATATTCCGACACGTCTTTAACTGCCGGCTTCGAATGAACCAGGGAAACAACGAGTCCCGTGAGCGAACTCCTCGATCAATATGTGATGAATCCGATCCTGCAGCTGGCTCCGGGACAGCTGCTGCAGTGGGCAATGCTGCAGTTTTATGCGTTTACGCTGGTGCTGGTACGAATCAGTGGTCTGATGATTATCGGACCTGTCTTCGGCCAACCGATTTTTCCCACGAATATCCGGATTTTGCTGATCCTGAGTCTGTCGCTGCTTATTACGCCGACGTTGCATGACCAGACGACGGTCGGCTTTTATCAACTGGACAGCAACCAGGATCAGAGACTCAGCCAGGATGAAGTTCCGGAGCATCTGCAGGATCGGTTTGAGGATCTTGTCGTCACAGCAGGTCGCCAGGCAACTCGGGAGCTGACAGTCAATGATTACCGTTTCGTGACGCGAATGCCGAATTCACTGCTGGATTATGCCTGGTCCATCCTGGGGGAATTAACGTTAGGTTTTTCGCTGGGCCTGGGGATATATATCATACTACTCAGTCTGCAGATGGCAGGTCAGATGATCGATCAGCAGGCCGGGATGGCGCTGGGTGAAGTCTTCAATCCCGGTTTTGACATGAATGCTTCACTCAGTGGACAGTATCTGTATTTTATCGGGATCTCTGTCTTCCTGCTGATGGAACCGGTAAACGGTCATCTGTTAATGCTGTCGTCCCTGATTGATACCTTTCAGGTTTTTCCAGTAGGTGAAGGAATTGTATCTACGAATACGCTGGACCTGCTGCAGACGCTGATGCATCAGTCTCTGGTACTGTCGATTAAGGTGGCAGCCCCATTGCTGGCAATCAGTGCGTTAATCTCGATATCGATGGGTTATCTCGGACACACGGTTCCCCAGATCAATGTACTGGTGATTGGTTTTCCCATTCGCGCAATGATCAGTCTGATCGTACTGGTTTTTACACTGTCGGGGGCTGCGGATATTGTTGTTGAATCCATTCCCTCTGCCATTGATCAGTTAAGCCGCAGTACCGTTTTATAATTTGATTTGAAATCGTTTTATCATGGCTGAGAATGATACAGGAGAAAAAACGGAGCAGCCCACGGATCGCCGGCGCAATGAAGCCCGCGAGAAGGGGAACATTGCGAAAAGTACTGACCTGAATGCAGCTGGAATGATGCTGGCCACAGCGGCTGTCCTTTATTTCTTTGCTGTCAGACTGAGCAGCGATATGAAAAACCTGATGGAAGTTTCGCTGACGACTCCTGTCTGGCTGCGTGTCGATCAGCCCCTGCTCATCGAACGCTGTGAATCCATCATTGAACTGTTCCTGGAAGGGACGCTCGTGATGATGGTAGTGCTGTTTGTTTCTGCCGTTTTCCTGAATATCGTGCAGGTGGGGTTCATGATGACACCGGATGTGCTCCAGCTCAAGTGGGAACGTCTGAATCCGATCGAAGGTGCCAAGCGGATCATTTCAATTCGCGGGCTGGTCAAGCTGGGGGTGAGTCTCGGCAAAATCTCCCTGCTGGTACTGATTGCTGTCTGGTTCAGCTATCTGGTGTTTCCCAGTTTTCTGGGATTGATGGGGGCGCCACCAGAAACGATTCTACGTGACATATTTAATTCCACTATTGAACTGGGACTGCTGCTGGCACTGGCGTTGATCATATTGGGTGGACTGGATTATGCCTTTCAGAAGTGGAAGCATGAAAAAGACCTGATGATGAGTAAACAGGAAATCCGTGAAGAAATGAAGTCGATGGACGGAGATCCGTTGATTCGACAGCGGCGTCGGGAAGCACACCGGAAGCTTGCCATGTCGCAGGAACTTTCCAAGGTGGCGACAGCGGATGTGGTGATCACGAACCCCACGCACATTTCGATTGCTATCAAGTACGATCCGGAATCGATGCCGGCACCGGTTGTGGTGGCCAAGGGGGCAGGAGAGATTGCTTTTCAGATTCGAAAGATTGCCAACGAACACGGAATTCCCATTATTGAGCGAAAAGCACTCGCACGCCAGATGTACCGCGATGTAAAAACCGGTCAGGAAATCCCCTTTGAGTTATATGAAGTCTTTGTCGAGATTATGGCCTACGTTTACAGCCTGACTGGTAAAACCATGCCGGATCAACGTTGATTTATCAGATGATGAGTTACGACATTCTGTCAGCGGAAGCGGCAGGGAAAATAATCCATCAGCCGATCTGGCAGCCTTGAAGGGGGATACCTGCTTTTCAGTAACAAATACGGGTTTTTCTGCAGTGTACTCTGGTGTTTACCTTCAATACTCACCAAGATATTAAAGTGGAATCAAGTAGTGGAATTACGTTTCTGATGTTTGTGTGAGGGAAATTGAATGCGGTGGGAACATCCGGTTCAGTTCGCATCGCAGAGTGATGTTGGCTTTCGGCGCAGGAATAATGAAGATTCGATCTCGGTTCGTATCTGCAAAGATCAGGAAAGCTGGCGAGACCACGGGCATTTTTTTCTGGTCGCCGATGGTATGGGAGGTCATGCCGTAGGTGAGCTGGCAAGTAAGATGGCCTCAGAAACGGTCCCTCACACCTTCTTTAAGAATAAACCGGGGCCTGTTACCAAATCGCTGAAATCTGCGATTGAGGTTGCCAATCAGGCGATCAATGAGCGGGGGATGGCCAATCGCGAATTCATGCGAATGGGGACCACCTGCAGTTCTTTATGTCTTTGTCCGGAAGGCGCGGTCATCGGTCATGTAGGGGACAGTCGCGTCTACCGTGTGCGTGAAAATCGCATTGATCAATTGACGTTTGATCATAGTCTGCAGTGGGAGCTGATTCGGCAGGGACGGATGAAGCCTGAAGAGGTTTACATGAATGAACCTCGCAACGTCATTACACGCTCACTGGGACCGGAGCCGGTTGTCAAAGTTGACATTGAAGGCCCTTATACGGTCATGGAGGGGGATCGTTATATCTTGTGCAGTGACGGATTGACCTGTCATCTGAAAGATGAAGAGATCGGTATGATCGCCAGGTACCTGGAGCCCAGTGATGCCTGTCGCCTGATGATCAATCTTGCCAATTTACGTGGTGGGTCAGATAACATTTCGGTGATTGTTGTTCGGGTGGGAGAATTACCTGATGTGAATTTGCCTCAGGAAAAAGCACCGGAACCAGAACCGGAAATCGAACTGGAACGCGAGTATGGTGAATGGTTGTGGCTGGCCGGTGTCTGGGTCGCCTCACTGATGGTGGCAGCCGGAATTCTCATGTGGATCCTGACCCGGTTTGACCGCGGGGAGTTTCTGACTTTCGGGGGCATGTCACTACTGGTGATGTTACTGGTGCGTAAGGTATTTGCTCAGCGCGAGTCCAGTAAACGTGAGGAATATCTGGATAAAAGTAAGACGATTGAGTGGAAGCCTTATCGATCTGAAAAGCTGAAGTTCAATACGGATTTCCTGCAGTACCTGACCACCATGGAATCCGAATTGCAGCGGGCAGCGATGGAAGAAGAGTGGACGATCGAATGGTCCGAACACAATAAGATCTATTACGAAGCCAAAGAAGAGCTGGAACAGAAGAAATACCTGCATGCGTTTCGTGATTTTTCCCGCGCCATCGATATCCTGATGACGGGCCTGCATTCTTACCGCAAAGAAATGGTGCATCAGGCACGCTGGAAAAAAGGGCCTCCCTCCGCCTCTCAGGAAGATTAGAGTGGGAGCATCTTCAGTAACGTTTAGCTGGCTATCATTGTAGGAGGGAAGCAGCGCTCAAGGGTAATGTGCCCTGGCCGTACAGTCGTCTGTTCAGAAGTTCTGCAGGGGTTCTGATGTTTTGTGCACTTTCGGATCTTTGTAAATTTAACATTGGATTTCCGCCGGATTTCAGATATGATCCGTCCCTTATTCAGGGAATCTGAAGGACTTGTGACACGGAGGTCAGTGTGTTCTTTACGCAAACAATCAGGCGCAAACTGGGGCTGGGGCTGGGGATTATCTTCTTCATGCTCATCATAATGGCTTATGGCGCAGTGTCCGGTTTACAGTCTTATCATAATACGGTTAATGAGTTTAAGTATTCTCTGGATAACTTGCCTGACCGTGATCGCCTGGTTGTCTCTGTGGTGGCCCTCAATAAACCCCTGCAGAGAATTCGCCACTCCAAGCCGGCAGCCAGTGCACACTTTCAGCAGGAGTTTGATAAACAGCTGCAGGAAGTACGCATGGAAATTCAGGGCTTTCTGCAGAAGGTGGATCGCTTGCCCGCGGATCCAGCAATCAAAAACTGGAAAGGATTCGTTGAATCACAATTGAGTGAACACAGTGCGTGCATGTCAATCCTGAATCAACTGGAATTGATGAAGGTACAACTGGAAGATCCCCAGAAGCGTCTTGAGATGTCCGAGCAGATGATTCTGGAAGTGGCCCACCTGGAGACGCTGATTCTGGAAGTACGGGATGTCCCCTCTGGTACGAAAGCGGTGCTGGCACGTGCGACTTCCGTTTATCGTTCCCGCTTTAATCTGGTGTCTGTAACGTGCGTGGTGGTTTTTATCGCATTTGGCTGTCTGATCTGGTACGGCTACCGTACCGTCCTTGCACCGATTCAGGCATTGCATGAAGGGGCACGCATCGTGGCCCAGGGACATTATGACCACCATTTTGAAATTAAATCTGACGATGAGATGGCAGAGCTGGCGGAAGCATTCAACAAGATGACGATGCGGTTCAAAGAGAAACGGGACGAACTGAATCATAAGGTGGACGAGCGGAGTAAACAGCTGGTGCGTTCCGAGCGACTGGCAGGAATCGGTGTGCTGGCAGCCGGCGTGGCGCATGAAATCAATAATCCATTGTCTGCCATTTCGATGGCTTCAGAGTCATTACAGGGGCGAATAGTCGACTTAAAACCGCATTGTGAGGATGCGGATTTTGAAGTGGTCGAACAGTATCTGAGTCTGATTCAGCGGGAATCCATGCGCTGTCGTGAGATTACTTCAAAACTGCTCGATTTTTCCCGGGGTCAGAATTCGGTTCGCAGTCAGAATGATCTGGTTGGGGTCATTGACGAAGTCTGCTCAATGGTCAATCTGATCAAGAGGCTGAAAGGTAGAAACATACATTTTTCTGTCCGCAATCCCTGTTGCGCTGAATTTAACCCTGCCGAAATCAAACAGGTGGTTCTCAATATCATGACCAATGCCCTGGAATCGATGGAAGTAGGCGGAAATCTGGAGATTGAGGTTCGTGAGCATGTCGATTCCGTGACCCTGATTTTCCGGGACGACGGACGGGGGATGACCCAGGAAGTCAAAGAGAGTCTGTTTGATCCCTTCTTTACACAGAGGGCCGATGGAACAGGAACAGGACTGGGGATGTCGATCACTCATCGGATCGTTAAAGATCACGGGGGTGAGATCGAAGTGGAAAGTCCCGGTCCCGGACAAGGCAGTACAATTTTTGTAGAACTCCCGAAAAAGACTAAGTTGCAAAGTGTAGCAGCGTAATGCTTTAGTGGTATTGCTTGCTGTCGAAGTTTCTGCGATTCTCCGATTGCCACGATTTTCAAAATCTGATATTACTCGTCTCTCCCCACAAATGATTCACATAAAGTTAACGATACAGGAGAAAATGGATGTTCTCTGTACTGCAGGTAAGTCTCAGTATTTCCCTTCCTGATTTGACACAGTTTGTGCAGAGAAAGGTCCTGTATGGAGTCCCGGTTCCGGGGCTGCAGCTTTGAGTATCGATACTGGAGAAAAGGATGAGTCAGTTCAATGCGAACCGGCTTTCTCCAGAGCCTTTCCCATAATCCTTCCTGAATACCATTCGGTTATGAAATTTGTTAAATGGCTTTCTCTTTGACAGGATGTCAGAGCAGGAAGAAGGAGCACAACTTGAGTAATTCGGTCAATAAATTACGGGTCCTGTTTGTCGACGACGAGGCGGCAATTCGGGAAGTCATGCGGATTGAACTGCCACGTATGGGACACGATGTCACCATTTGTGAAGATGGTCAGTCAGCATTAACTGCATTGGATAAAATTACATTTGATGCAGCGATTGTCGATCTCCGGATGCCTGGCCTGAGTGGCTGGGATGTGGTCGATCACATTAATAAGGTCTCTCCCGAGACAGAAGTGATCATCAGCACCGGTCATGGCAGTATCGACGAAGCCATTCAGGCGATCCGACGCGGTGCCTACGATTTCCTTCCGAAACCATGCAAGCTGATCGATATCGCCACCGTGTTGCAGAAAGTGGCTGATAAGCGGTCGCTGCAGAACAAGAATTATGCCCTGGAATCCCGTCTGAAAAGCGTGGAAGGGCCCTGCCAGATTGTGGGTGAAACACCCCCGATGATGCGGGTGAAAAAGCTGATTGAAAAAATCGCACCGACCGATTCCACAGCGTTGATCCTGGGAGAAACCGGAACCGGGAAAGAACTGGTGGCCCGGAGAGTTCATGACTTGAGTACGCGTGCCTCTATGCCTTTTGTTCCTGTCAACTGTGGTGCCCTGCCGGAAAACCTGGTGGAAAGCGAACTGTTTGGTCATCGTAAAGGGGCTTTTACCGGTGCAGATACGCCGCGTAAGGGGCTGATCGAGATTGCCAACGGCGGTACTCTCTTCCTGGACGAACTGGGAGAACTGGACAAAACCATGCAGGTGAAACTGCTGCGATTTCTGGAATCGGGTGAAGTCCGTCGTGTGGGTGACAGTGAAACATTCCATGTTGATGTGCGGATTGTCTGTGCGACAAACCGGGATTTGAAGGAAATGGTTACGGAAGGCACATTCCGTGAAGATCTTTATTTCCGTGTGAATACGTTTGAGATTAATCTGCCTGCATTGCGGGAACGCAAAGGGGATATTCCGGAAATTTCCCGCGTGCTGCTGAAACGGCATCTGAAAAAGGATTCTATTCCTCAGGATATTCTGTCGCAGGATACGATTGAAATTCTGCAGGAGTACGACTGGAAAGGTAATGTCAGGGAGTTGGCCAATGCTCTGGAACATGCCGTCATCCTCTGGGATGGAGTTCAGATTCAGCCTGGTGATCTGCCATCCAATCTGACCCGGCATTCTTCGATTCCCATGTCTGCTGGTTCGACTGCAATCAACTGGACCCAGGGCATGGAAGGGAAGACATTGCGGGATATTGAGATGGAAGTGATTTACCATGTTCTCGATAAACATGATGGTGATAAACCCAAGTGTGCAGCTGAACTGGGAATCGCATTGAAAACACTTTACAACAAACTGAATCAGTATCAGACTCGGGCCGCGGGTTAATATAACCTGTCTGCACTTTACGCTTTACCTGTAAAAAAATGCTCTGGCATAAACTGCCAGAGCATTATTTTTAGACTGTTTCCAGTTTTACTGAAGCGTCTCCAGGTCGAACCGGACCGAATAAATAGATTGAGAGACGCGATGATTAAAGGTGATGCGCTCTCAATTCACTTCGAAAGTGATTCTGTCCGCTTTCATCTGTCACATTTATGCCGCAGATGAATCAGCAAGACAACTCACCTTAATATTTTCGAATCACGCCTGTCACAACTCCGAGAATATCTACATTCTTGGAGTAAATTGGCTGCATACTGGAATTCGCTGGCTCCAGGCGAATACGATCGCCTTCAGAGTAATAGCGTTTTAAGGTTGCTTCCTGACCATCTACCAGCGCGACAACGATGTCACCTTCTTTACAGGTGTTCTGCTTGTGGACGATGACATAGTCTCCATCGGCGATCTGATCTTCGATCATGGATACACCTTTGACTTTAAGGCAGAACTGATCATCGGGATCAAACAGTGAGCCGAAGTCGATATGCTCATCATCCTGGACAGCCAGAACCGGGCTTCCAGCGGCAATTTGACCAGCCAGTGGAAGGCGTGTTCGTTTCTGGGAATGATCACACAGTTGAATCGCACGTGACATGTGAGATTCACGGGTAATCAGTCCCTTCTTTTCGAGGGCTTTCAGATGGCACATCACGCCATTGGGAGAGCGAATGCCAAAATTGGCACCGATTTCGCGAACGGTAGGGCCATAGCCTCGGTTAATGATCTTGTCTTTCAGGAAATCGTAAATTTCCTGCTGTCTTTGTGTAAGGTTTGCTTTGGTGCCTGCCATAACAAAGTACCCCATTTCTTAAAAGTAGTGTGAACTGAATAGTAGTTTCCTGAAACAATCAGGAATAAAAAAACTGTCCCAAACAAAAAACACTTTGGGATCACTCAAAAAAATGCCTCATCAGAATATAGAAGGGTTGAGGGTGTCTTCCTGTGATCATCACAAAGAATTCTGATTTTGCATGTAATCTTTATTATAGTATACTATCGTCTACACGACAAGTATGACGATTAAAAACCTGCTTGATTTCTAAAGTCTGAAAAATTTATTTAAACAAAAGTAATAGTAAATATGGATTGTAAGGTTATGAATCAAATGAAGTTGTGGTTATTACGTATTGAATAATCAATGTGTGATGTTTTTCTGAATATTTGTTTGAATGTTCATAGGAAGATACTGAAATACTCCAGGTAGAATTCCTTTTTTGAAAAGATGTCTGAAAAATCAAATATCAAAAAACCAGAAAAACTGACCATTATATGCGTGTTTATTTACGAAAAGTGGGCGTTTATCTGTGAAAGCCTGCTCAAGATGGACTTCAGTAGTTAGTTGTATAGTGAGCATCCTTTCTTAACTCAGAAATCTGGGAATTTTGAAAGAAATAAAGGTAAAAAATTGAAATGGTGTTCCAGAGGTTGTCTAAGTAAGGCTGCCTTGGGGGGATAGATGTATAACGTCGATGACAAATACAGGAAAGCAGAACAGCCGATTCGGTCTGGTTTCACTTTGATCGAACTTCTGGCAGCATTGACGATTATTGGTCTCCTGATCGCCTTGCTGCTGCCCGCGGTACAGGCGGTACGGGAAGCCGCCCGCAAAATGCAGTGTACTAATAATCTACATCAGATCGGAATTGCCTTGCAGGCTTACCATGAATCGCATGAGGTCTTACCGTTTGGAGTCGGAGATGATCAGGATGGGCCGATCTCCTCTCTGGGAACGCTGGCGGATCGCCGCTATTCAGCACATGCGATGTTGCTGCCTTACCTGGATCAGGCAGTGGTTTATAACCAGTTAAATTTCAATGTAGCTCCTTTTTACCCTTTTGTGAATGCGGCGAATGACGATCAGGCTGAACTGGAAACCCGCTTCAATGAAGTGATTAACGGACCAGCAGCTCAGACCAGACTCAATGTCTTTCTCTGTCCCAGTGATCTGGACCGACTCAAAAGTCGCTGGGGACCCAATAACTATCGCTCCTGTAACGGAAGTTCCTGGTCGGGCAGGGAGGGGAACGGAATGTTCGGTCAGAACAGCAGTGTGCGGATGCGGGATGTTAAAGATGGCCTTTCCCAGACAGCGATGTTCAGCGAACATGTCAAAGGGAGTTGGGACGATACGGTCATCGATCCCCTGTCCGATTTATATAACCTGCAGGGAGTCTGGACCGAAAGTCAGTTCTCTGATGCCTGTGGAGGGTTAACGCCGCAGTCTGCTGGAGCCTATCAGTACGATGTAGAATCAGGGCAGACCTGGCTGGCGGGAAATATGAACTGGACCCGATATAACCACGTGCGAACGCCAAACCGGACCAACTGTAAGAATGGATTTACCTGGGATGGCGTGATTTTGAATCCTTCCAGCTGGCACGGACAGGGAGTGAATGTACTGATGGGAGATGGCGCTGTCAGATTTGTGAATGAAAATATCAATACTGAGGTCTGGCAGGCGCTGGGAACGATCTCCGGCGGTGAATCTGATACAGGGGCTGGTCTATGAAGTCTCAATTCCGTACCGGGGTGATCCCTTGGTGGGGCGTCTGTCTGTTACTGTTGCTGACCGGACCGGTCGGGGCAGAGCAGGGGAGACGCGAGTTGAAATTCAGTTTTCTGGGACAACAATTTGATAATGCGCAACTGGTTCCACTGGGAAGAGGTATGCTCCGATTAATCGAACCACGCAGGGAGGGGCTCTTCTTCAATCTGCCGGCGGGACATCAGGTCTCCAGTGTTGGAATCAGCCCCCGGTTTCAGCTAAGTGGTGATTTTGAAATCACCGCTGCGTATGAGGTCCCTGCCTGGAAAAATCCAGGGTCGGGTTATGGCATGGGGCCGAGCATGTATTTAAGAATGCACGACGAAAAAGAATCGGCAGCGATGATAGGTCGATTATTGCGACCGAAGAACAAGCATGTTTTCAGCACGAGTCTGTCGACGACAGTTGCAGGCAAACGTCAGTATGATGTCAAGCTGGTAGACGCGAAACAGAACTCGGGAAAACTGAAACTGGTCAGAACCGGGAGTCAGTTGAAATTCCTGATTTCTGACGGCTCCGGAGACGAATTTCGCGAACTGCGGGAGGTGGAACTGGGAACAGCCGACGTCGACCTGCTACGGCTGGGAGCCCAGCAGAGTGACGTAGACACTCCCGTCCAGGTGTTATGGAAAGACCTCTCGATTACTGCAGAAGCATTTCCGAATCATCCCGATTCGCTGGCGACAGGCGAGCGTCAGCATGTTCCCACCTATCAGGCCGCGCCACAGCCTCATTCCATATCACTGACCTGGAGCCTGGTCTCGGGCATAGCGTTGCTCTGTCTTCTTTTTGCGATCCACCTGATCCGAAAACGGATCTGACTCACGACAGTTCCCCCTGAAGCGGAGTACCTGCACTGCAGCAAAATAGCCCGCTCGGACTGGCAACGATCACGCAGTTGCGGTTAGACTGAAGAGATGATATTCAATCTGGATTCCAGCTGGAATGACCTCTCAGATCGCATCAATGAAGAAAGCGGGGCTACGATGATTCAGAATGACGACCAGTTTTCCATGGGCCGCAGAACAGCTTTGCAGAATATCGGACTGGCTTTGCTGTCCGCAGGAATCGTTAGTTCTCCCACGGAACTGGCAAATGTATTCGCAGCGGAGGAAGACCCGGCATTCAAAGACAGTCGACTGGGTGCATTGAAAGATCTGAATGGGTACTTCCCCTTTACTCCCGCTGATTCGCCGGAAGACTGGGAAAAGCGGGCTGAGTATGTCAGACGACAGATTCAAGTCGCTGCCGGGGTCTGGCCGGAACCCGAGAATACAAAAATCAAGGCGACCGTCCATGGAAAAGTCGATCGAGATGAGTACACCGTTGAGAAAGTGTTTTTTGAAAGTTCTCCGGGACTGTATGTGACGGGCAACCTGTATCGTCCGAAAGGCAAATCGGGACCGTTTCCGATGGTGCTCTCGCCGCATGGGCATTTTGCAGAAGGTCGTTTCTATGACAGGGGCGCACAGAAAGTTCAGGCTGATATTAAAGCGGGCGCAGAAAAATATGAAGTCGGCGGACGCTATCCTCTGCAGGCGCGTTGTGTTGAACTGGCTCGCATGGGCTGCATGGTTTTTCATTATGATATGCTGGGTTACGCTGATGGTTTCTGTTTGAGTTATGATCTGATCCACCGCTTTGCGAAACAGCGCCCTGGAATGTCGAGTGAAAAGAACTGGGGACTGTTCAGCGCGCAATCAGAATTGCGGTTAATCAGTGCGCTGGGCTTGCAGACATTGAACTCGATTCGTGCCCTGGACTGGGTCTGCTCACTGCCGGAAGTTGATCAGAAGCGGATCGGGATTACGGGAGCCAGTGGCGGCGGAACACAGACTTTTATTCTGGCCGCCATCGATCAGCGTATTACCGCTGCGTTTCCCGCAGTGATGGTTTCTACCGCGATGCAGGGGGGGTGTACCTGTGAAAATGCGACCTATCTGCGCATTGGTACGGGCAATATTGAATTTGCAGCGTTACTGGCACCGCGACCGTTAGGCATGACCGCAGCGGATGACTGGACCAAAGAAATTGAAAGCAAAGGTCTGCCGGAACTGAAACAGCATTTTAAAATGCTGGGTGTGCCTGAGAAAGTGAGCGGTAAGTATTACCCGTTTCCGCATAATTATAATTATGTCAGTCGGGCGATGATGTATGAGTTTTTCAATCAGCATTTTCAATTGGGTATGTCTTCACCCATTGTCGAAGAAGATTTCAAGCCGCTTTCTCGTGAGGAATTAAGCGTCTGGAACAAAACATACCCGGCACCTCCTGGAGATGAACAGTCGGAAATTAAAATTCTGCATACACTGGCGAAGAATAATGCGGAGCAGATTAAACGACTGACGCCATACGATCAAACGAGTCTGCAAGAATACCGCCGAGTTCTCGGCGGCGCGATTCAAGTAATGATCGGCCGTTCGCTGCCCGATAAAGAAGACCTGGAACCAGAGAATCTTTCTGAAGAAGCCAAATCGGGCTATCGTCAATATCATACATTGATCAAAAACAAGCGACATGGGGAAGTGACACCAACCCTGTTCTTTTTGCCTGACCAGTGGAATCAGAAAGTGGTGATCTGGTTAGACGACCAGGGAAAAACGGGTTTGTTAAAAGCAGATGGAAGTCTCAAAACACCAATCCAGCAACTGGTTGATTCCGGGACTGCTGTTGCGGGTATCGATGTATTATACCAGGGGGAATTCAATCAGCTGCAGGCTGCTCCCACGGAAATGCCTGTCGTTAAAAACCCCCGTGAATTCGCCGGGTATACTCTGGGGTATAATCATCCCATCGTTTCGAAGCAGGTGCATGACATCCTGAATGTGCTTTCCTTTTCGAAATATCATGATAGCCAGCCACAATCGATTTCTCTGGCTGGTTTCGGATTTTCCGGGGTACTGGCAGCGGCAGCCTGTGCACACTCCTCCGATGTGGTTGAGAAGCTGGCTGTTGATACAGGCGGATTTCATTTTGCGGAGATCACCAACATTCGTGATCTGCGTTTGTGGCCTGGTGCCGTCAAGTACGGTGATGTCGAAGGGGTACTGTCTCTCTGCCAGCCGGCATCGCTCTGGCTTGCGGGAAATTCCAGTTCGATTCCAGAGTTGATCCAGGCAACATACAATGCGGCCGGCCAACTGTATCAGGTGACTTTGTATAATGACAAAGGAAATCGACAGGCAGCAGCTGTCAAATGGCTGTTACAGTGATGTGCAACAACAGACGGCTTCTTTTGAAATACAGATATTTTTGATGCATTTCTGTCTGCGCTGATTATACTATGGTAAACTTTTGCTCTGGTGTATTACCAGCAGTTGTCTGGCCCACTATTTCTCGGGGAGTCTTCCATGTTTGCGCGCATCCATACACAAGTATGCTCTGTCTATGTCTGTTTGACTGTCCGATTGTGTCTGCTGATCAGCTTTTGCCTGCTGACGATCTCGGCAACGTCTGCATTCAGTCTGGCCGCTGATCAGCTGCCACTGAAATACAAATGGGATAAAGGCCAGCAGTATGCGTATCGAGTAAAAATCGAAGTCAACATGGAAAACTATGAAGAGACATTGAGTGGTGTTGAAATATATGATGTGACGGCCGCGGATGACAATTCATTCTCGCTGCGTTGTTCGGGGAATTTAAATTCGGTGACGAAAAGCAAAAGCCGACGTCCGTTTATTCCCCCCATGCGAATGCACCGTCATCGCAGTCCTTTTGCCGGACTGTCTGGCAGTTTTGCGGGGGCATTCGAACAGCATTCTCTTGAACTAAACCGTCATGGTGAAATTGATACCGTCAAGGGGTCATCGCTACTGCCTTATCTGCTGGGTCACCTTTCGCAGATCAACCTGATTCCACTCTCTCCGGATGGCCAGCGTAACTGGTCCGAGTCGGAGAAAAGCAGTATTTCAGTCATCTCTTCATCTAATCGAATTTCGTCTCCTTTGCGGGGGCCTGACATTGATAAGACGATGGGGGCGAAAAAAACATCGGAATATAAAATTACCGGTCAGGAAGGAGACCTGGTAACCATCGAAGCCAGCTATTCCTATCGCACGATATCGACAATTGATGACAGTGGGCCGGAAGTCGAACTGACGGGAACCGGTATCATTCAGTTTGATCAGAAACAGGGGTGTGTTCAGAATCTGTCCCTGAATTACAAGCTCATTCAGCGTTCAGAAAACAGCACACAAAAAATTCCGATTACACTCTCGTCTACTTTATTAAGTACAGATGAGTTGACAAAGCTGAAAGCAGAACAGAAGGCAGCCATGGCAAAGCATGCTGCAGAGAAGAAAAAGCGTGAGGATGCGGCCCGATTTGAGATTCCCGAAAACATTGACGATGAATTGAAATTGATTCTGACAGATCTGGCGACGAAAAATGTGCTCAAACGCAAAGCAGCATTACAGAAGTTAAGTCAGACAAAACCGGATCAGGAAAACCCGGATATCTCCGGGATCTTAATCGGAATTTTAGAAAGCAAAGATATCACCGTTGTGCAGGATGCTTCGCGCGCACTGGCAGTCTGGTCTACCAGGGCTGACATCCCGGCAATGACCGGGCTTTTAAAAGAAGTGAATATCCTGGGGCAGGAAAGTGTTATGGAAGCCATTCTGAAACATGAGACACCGGAAGGAGTAACGGCGGTAGCTGAACTGCTGAAGGATCCCATTAAAGCCCATAATGCTTCCAAGAAACTGATAGAGTATGGAAGCGGGGCAGAGGATGCTGTTTTGAAACAGCTGGATCCGGATCAGTTTATCGTTCTGGTCAACGTCTTTCGGGTACTGAAAGAAATCGGCACAGAGAAAAGTCTGAAAAAAATTGAGGAAGTGAATCAATCGACAACAAATAACAACTTCCGTTTTCAGGCAGCATCTACTGTCAAGGCGATTGAATCGCGGATTAACTGATTGATTCAGTTGTTTATGGACCGGTCAGCTCATCGAGTGAACGGAACATGGGTTCTTCTGCAGGGATCTCGTTTGAAATCCGGATAATGGCCGGGGTGTCTTCATCGGTGATTTCATCATCGGAAATTTCATCCAGGCTGCGGAACGAATTGATTTTCAGTGGTTCCAGAAATTCTTCTTCCTGTTTCTCTACCTGAGGTTCGATTCTAGCTGCAGGAGTTGTCGGCTGGCTTGGGGCAAGCAGTTCTTTTTTGAGAGCTGCCTGTGACACCAGTTTCTGTCTTGTCTCTTTGACTGGTGCATCAAGTGACTGCCGCGATACTACAGGAACGACCTCTTTGGCGCTCACTAACTGAGTCGTCTGCTGATCAGGTATTTTACGAAAATTCTGCTCTGCAGATGGTTTTGCCGTTTCCGTCCGACTGGCGACACTTTCTTTCGTGACTGTTTTTTCAATGAAAGGATTCTTCGTCACCGGTTTATCAGGGACGGTTTGAGCTGGCTGTGTCTGAGTGGAAGCGAGTTGCTGTTCCTCTTTTACCTGTGGCTGTTTTTCCTGTTTTGCAACATAAATATTTTTCATCACAGCTAATTCAGCTGCAGCAAGACCCGCTGCTTCCAGCGTTGGATCAGCCGTCAAAGCCAGATCGTATTCCTTGAGCGCCATCTCTCCCTCGCCACGCTGGGTATGAATATATGCCACATTCGCGTGTGCTTCCGCTTCCGGCATGATATTGCGGAAGAGAGTATAGCTTTCTTTGAACCGGCCCTGGTGTCCTACTGTTAACGCCAGGTTGTTCATGATACGTTTATTATTCGCATCGTTTTGCAGTGCTGCCGTCAGTACTTTTTCTGCAGCATCATATTGAGCGCGTTTATACAGAGCGTAACCGAAGTCATTAAGAACTTCGGAATTATTCGGGTCAAGCTGTTTTGCCTGAGTGAAGTAACGAGTGGCTGCAACAGAATCACCCAGTTGGGAACAGACTATCCCCAGCCGATGGCAGGCGACCACACTGCGAGGATTTTTTTTCAGATAGACTTCATACTGCTTTCGGGCTGCCAGCCATTCTTTTTTATGCTCAAAACTGCGAGCTGCAGTAAGTACTTTTTCTGAATGATGTTTTCCCGGTAAAGCTGATTTCACTCTGGCAACCTGAGTTCCCATCTGGGCGCATCCCTGGAGTGAAATGATGAGGATTACAGCTGAACAAAACAATCCTTTGTCGTTCATAACTCTGTCCTGACGTAAATCGACTTTAATATTGAGGAATTCACCTGGAATTCCATGGTGTCACAGTGATAAAAATCGTCTGTAGAAATGGTTGATAAATTTTACTTCTGTGAAGAGAAATGTCAGCGGATGGTTTTTATCAAAAAGTGGACGGATTCACTGGAATCCGTCCACCACAAATCAATTCGATTGATTCAGCCTGGATTAGAAGACGCCAGCTCCGCCACCGCCGCCCATTCCACCAAAGCCGCCACCGAATCCACCACCGCCACCACCGCGATTCATGAATCCATTGGAGTAAGCTCTGTAGGCTTCGAATCCTTCAAAGCCAGGTGTGAAGGCAGGTGCCACAACAACGCGTTCATCCGCATCCTGAACGTTCATTGACTGCAGCATCTTGACAATCACGTTGCGCCGATGCATGTCCAGGTCATCGTTGCCATGGATCGGATATTTATATTCCGAAGATGCACTGACCGACATCGAACTGGGTTCGACAACAACCGGGAACGGTGTTGAGCCCATGCGGACAGCGATCTGTTTAATGTGATCTTCACCAGCGGCATTGAGTTTTGCAGTCGCGCCTACGAATTCACTTTCGACAATCACGAAGTCGGAAGCTTCTCCGTTTTCTTCCTGCTTTTGCCAAATGTCATCACTGATGGTTCCCAGTGGCGCTACAGAGTCGTAGGGAATTTCTGCGTGATGTTGTTTATGTTGGCAACCACTGATCAGCATTGCTGCTAATGCAATAGCAGGCAAACTTGCAATTTTGGGTTGTATAGACATCGCTTACTTCCTTGTATTTCTCTCACATTCGTTTCAAAAATGTGATTGGAATTTTATAGGTATCATTTGGCAAAGAAATAATCATTTAAAAATTATTCAGAGAATCCGTAGTCACCATTGATGTAATACTTATCACACTTGCTCTGGTGAATGAAATCTTTCTGTTGCTGGTGAATCCGTTTTTTCTGCATGTACCAGACTGTGCTTCGATGATGCACATCAGGTTTGCCTTCAATATTATTCATAAAGAAGAAGTCCACATCACCTGGCTCGGTGACTTCCATGCCCGGCAGCACGGTTGGGGCGTCTTCTGGTTCCATCGGATGTACCAGTTCGGGGCTGATCAGGATGATCAATTCTGTCTCGTCGCGGGAAACTCCCTTGTTAGAGAACAGTGGGCCTACCAGGGGGATATCTCCAATGAAGGGAACGCGGTTCAAGTCACCCCGCTGTTGTTCCTGGAGCAGACCGGCGATCGCCAGTACTTGTCCTTCCCGCAGATCAACTGTCGTGGTGACAGCTTGAACATTCACACCCAGAACCCCACCTGAAGTTAATGCAGGATTGACCGTACTGAATGAAGGAGACACCTGTAATCGAATTCGGTCTTTATCCAGCACTGTCGGCAGGAAGGATAACTGAGTACCAAATCCTTTAAAGGTTGTCGTGGCTGCCTGAGCACCACCGACCCCGACCACAGTCGGTACCGCGAATTCTCCACCAGAGATAAAGTTGGCAGTACGTCCACTGATGGTGACCAGGTTTGGTTCTGCTAAAATTTTCGCATAACCATTCTGTGCGAGAGCCGAGATAAACACGTCGACATCACTGCTGGTAAAGGAAGCTGTCACAAGACCAGTCCCCCCATTGCCCAGTTGTTGCGCCACACCGGTGAATAACTGAGCCCAGCCAAAATCTCCGGACTGAGCAATGATGTTAGTGCTTGCGGTACGGGCTGCAGACCGGTCGATCTGAGCGATACGGACTTTCAGCATGATCTGTTTTTCGCCAGGCACTTTCAACATGTCGATGACGGTTGCTTCTGGAAGCATGGCACCACCGGGGAATGGATCAGCGGCTGCACCATCTGCGAACAGAGATCCGCCTCCCCCTCCACCACCCTGGCCGCCACCTGAACCGGAACGGGCACGGATAATGGTAATGATCTGGACTGCTTCCTGTTCATCCCGGGCCTGCCCACGGACAATCAGTTTGTCTGCAAACGGGACAAGTTGAATTTTGCTGTTCGGGAAGAACTCGTTAATCATTTTCTGGAATTCGCCGTATTCCATACGACGCAGATCTTCGATGGAATTGTCACCCTCTACCTTCACCTGCACGCTGAGGATCTGGGGGTTTGCTTCGTCACCCAGCCAGAGAGTCATAGTGGTAGTACCGGTATCTTTTCCGATGACTTCGACTTCCTGTGAGCCAAATGCGACGACTTCAATTTTTGAAGGGTCTGCAATCGCTACACGGAACACATCCATCTTCATTTTCAGAATTTTTGAATGTCGCTGTTGAACACTGAGTTCGACTTCGGATTCATAAATCTGATCAACGAGTTGATGGACTTTTTCTTTGGTTTTAGTACTGATGACTGGTGCGTGATTTTTCTTCTTACCAGGCACGTAGTTATTGGTTTTCAACTTTCCCGGGACAGGAGGAGCTGGTGGAACCTGCGCAGAAAGTGGCGATGCTGTGATAGCGACACCGCAGGCAACAGCCAGCATTGTGCGTCTTTTCCATGAGGCATTTATAGACATACTTGTCTCCCAATCCTTTGGTCGTCAATTTTGAGAAATTGGAGTAAGTGATTTATTGAGTTAATTGAAGTTCAAATAAAACTACGTTATTGGAACTTTGTTTTAAACTTAATCCAGGTGTCTGTTCTGTGTTGCCTGCTATCACGCCACTTTAACAAGTGACTTGTGAGATCTAGAATTATCATGATTCATGATCGGCAATGAAGGATCTGTTCTTTTCAGACAAATCCCATAGCATCAATCATATCGGTTGGAGCTGTACGGAAGGTTGATAGTAATTTTGTCGTGTTTCCCAATTTATGTATATTTTAAGATTTTATTGATTTCCTCTATTTTCACTTTACATTTGGATCTTATCAGGACGAAAACGAGATATGGTGGGAAACTATTGTGCTCTGATTCCAGAGCGACTATCAATTGAATGTCCACCATATTGCCTAACCAAAAGTGTTGTTGATACAACGTAAATATAAAAGGTGGTCTCATGAATGCGAGTTTTGCATTGCTCATCGGTTTAAGTGTCTGGCAGTACGATGGAGAAGTTGTACCAGTCAACACTGTCAGTGCTCCCGCCACAATCTCAATGGCAGCATGCCAAAATACCTGTATTACTTCCGATGCTTGTACAGCAGGCGGTTGCACGACAGGAGACCTCTGTCAGCCAGGGGGACTCTTCGGTCACTGGGGGATGTGGGGTAACTGTTACAGCAACGATGGTTGCAAATTGAAAAAGCGTAGCTGGTTGTGCTGGAAAACGACGGGTGATATGTACCCTCACTATCCTTACCCGCCTGTCTATCACGGATACTATTATTTCCGACCTTACAATTACACTAATATTCTTCGACAAAAAGGTGAGATTATTGCTCTTGGTGGAAACCCGAAAGCGCCCTACGCTCACAAAATGTTTGATCGAATCTACGAACAGATTGATCTGACAGCGTACGAAGAATTCCCTGCAGACGGCGACGGCGTTCCGACGCTGGAACTTCTTCATAATTCTCTTCCCAGCCTGGAAGATATTTTGAAGAGCAAATAGTTCCCATTCTTGTGAGCTTTGCAGTAGAGAACAGAAATCGGAAAAAGTGAAAAAGATCTGTACCATCGAGTGCAGGTCTTTTTTTCTTTTCAGCTTGATGGCAGACTGCTGCGGACAGCGTGATTCACGAATCGAATCCACCAGGAGAATTGTTGTGTCAGTGCCTGATTATGAATCCGGTAATGCTGAATGGGTAATGAGCTCTCGCGAATGGTATCTTTCTTCGGGGAGTATCTGGTTTGCCTGTCTGTTTTTAACAGCGACTGTCACCATCGCCGATCCTGATTTATGGGGGCATACCCTCTATGGGTTGCGCGCCCTGGAGCAACATGTTCTGGTAGAACGTACTGACCCATTCTGTTACACGGAACCGGGGACCAGCTGGATCAACCATGAGTGGTTTTCTGAATTGTCATTTGGCTGGCTCTGGAGTCAGATCGGAAATTCCGGTCTGTGGCTCTGGCGTAATTTCTGGTTATGCATGATTCTGATTCCGACATGGATTGCACTCGGAAGATCCCGGGCAAGTCTGTCTGCTGCGGTTCTGTTACTGGTCTATGGCGCCTTCTGCCTGGCACAGTTTGTGGTCTTTGTCCGTCCGCAACTGGTTACATTTGGTTGTTTCGCCTGGACTCTATTGCTGCTGCGGGAATATGTTGATCACCCTCAGGCAAAGGGGGTCTGGTATCTGCCTGTTGTCATGCTCTTCTGGTCGAACTCTCATGGGGGCTTTCTGGCCGGGGTTGGTATTGAGGCCGTAGTAGTCCTGTGGGTCGGATGGGGCTGTTTTCAGGGGCGCTACCAGAGAAGAGAATTTTACAGACTGCTGGTGGCTGTCACTGCGAGCTGGATGGTGACGCTGATCAATCCATACGGGATTGATCTGCATCAGATGCTCTGGGATCATCTGATTACAACACAGATTGTCCGTGAATGGCAGCCCCTCTGGCAGGCCCGGCAGGCATTACTGTATTACATTCCATTTCTACTGATTGCGCTGGCAATATTCCGTTCCAGAAAATGGGAGTGGATTGATCTGCTGCTGATTGCCGTGGTCGCGTGGCAGGCGGTCAGTCATATCAGACATGTGGCATTGCTGGCGATTGCCGTCATGATTCTGCTGCCACGTCCGATCACAGACGCCTTGCGAAATCTGTTTCCCGTGATCAATCAGCAGTGGTCGGGAGCATCGCGACTGGGCTTGCGCTCACTTCTGATCGCTATCATGACTCTGGTGATCCTGGGACTGGGTGCTCACACGGTGATCCATCTGCAGGAAGAAGGAGTTCCGCCCTGGGAGATTGGTGTGGAAACTCGAAGCAGGGCTCCCGGAATGCCTGTGGCTGTCATGGAAGTCATGCAGAAGGAACATCTGGCGGGGAATATCCTGACAGATTATGGGTGGGCGCAGTATGTCATCTGGCAGACTTTTCCCGCATCCCGCGTCGCCTTTGACGGGCGTTATCGAACGGTGTATTCAGCTCAACTGGAAGAGGAGTTTGTGGCGTTTCAGAAGCTGAATCAGAATTCCAGCGGTTCGAACCCGCTGCTGGATCAATATCCGACCGAAATCATTCTGCTGCCTAAGGCCCAGCAGACAAATGACTATTTGAAAAACCGGAGCGACTGGTTTCTGATTTATGAAGATGAACAGGCAACACTCTGGGTGAAAGACATACCCCGGTTCCAGAAAAATTTAGAACGTTCCCGGCAGACGGCTATTCCGAAACCGGAAATACCGAAATGGCTACTGTTTCCGGCTGATCCGCCTGAAACGGGAAAACAGCCTTAATGGAACCGGAATCAAATTCCGGAGCGGACTCTCAGCGACATTAGTAAGCGTCATTCATAGCATCTGCAGCAGGTCCGGTTGGATTGTCCGAATCGAGTTGAAACAGGATTTCGTTTCCCTCGATATCAATTACCGTTAAAAACTGATCTCCAATTTGTATTGTGTCACCAATAGAAAGTTCCACTTCTAAACTTTGAGATAACAGATCTGCCACTGATGTGCCTTTCATCGATAAACAGCGATAATTCACCAGACAACAGGTAGAAATGCGAATCGATATATGTACGCATGATCTAGTTCTGTCGTCGATGGCTTCAAGGGGGGAGAGATTAGCAGGAGTTCCCGTTTATGGCAATTGAAACCTTTCAAGAAGGATAGTTGTAAGAAAACAGCAAAATAAATCAGGAGATCCCCGATCTCATAATTCATACAGATTATAGTTGCAATTGAGGGGTTTCCTGAATTACGATTATGGATGCTTCCATCTTTTCCAGTCTTTCTATCTTGTTACCTGGTATTACTTTTCATCTGATTATGTCATTGCAAGAAGTCCAATCCACGGCCACCTTATTACCGCTGGAGTTCACGCCGATCTTAAAGCGTGCCAGATGGGGCGGGGAGCGTCTGGGCACTCAGTTGCACAAATTAATTGGGGTTGAACAGGACTATGGCGAAAGCTGGGAACTTTCTGACTATCCTGGAGCCCCCACCTTGATTGCCAGTGGGGAATTCACTGGCTGGACACTCTCCAAGCTGATCGAAAAGAACCCGAAAGCATTGTTTGGGGAGGGGAAGCGCTATCCACTATTTCCCATTCTTATTAAATTTATCGATGCCACCGACCGCCTTTCGCTGCAGGTTCACCCG
>CENL01039568.1_pt1 | contig 136526 bp, 111 predicted proteins | sample 530221 | NCBI WGS metagenome assembly CENL01 (sample SAMEA2619791, study PRJEB7988) | marine metagenome | isolation source: saline water (ENVO:00002010), including
TGCTGGAGGCAAAACGGAATCTGGCGAGAAACACCGTCCTGACCATGATGGTGCGGCTCGAAGAACGGGGCTGGTTGCAGCATCGCACGCAGGGACGCACCTTTGTGTATTCGGCGGCGCGTCCCAAAACAGTCTCACTGGGGATGCGTGTCAGCCAGATGGTCGATCGACTCTTCGCCGGCTCCCCGGAAGATCTGGTCACCGCATTAATCGAATACCGTGGCCTGACTGCAGCCGAAACCAGGCGCATCCGTTCCATGATTGAACAGGCAGAGGCAAAACAAAAACAGTCGGGACAGCGGAGGAAGAATCAATCATGAATGTCTTACCCTGGATGCCCACTGACCAGACCCTGCTCTGGATGTTCAATGTTCTGATTCAGACCAGCTGCATCGCCCTGTTCGCGATACTGGCGGGACTTGTCCTGCGACGCTCACCAGCCGCCCGCTACAGCATGCTCTGTTCCGCACTCCTTCTGGTCTGTCTCAGTCCCATCTTTGCTGCTGTGCTGCAGGCAACCAGTTTCAGTCTGTTGATCGTTCCCGTGAGAGTTCGTACGTCTGATCCAGTTGCATCGGCCTCTCAGGAGTCACAGACAGCAGTACCGGCCCCTGATCTCTCTATTTCTGAAACCACTTTGAACGTCGACTCCCTGTCAACGTCTCCCTCCGCATACAATACCGCTGAAAGTGACAGTCTGGTCCAGGATACCGGTCAACACGCGACATCGCAAAAAGCTGGTGAACCAGATCAACCGACGTTTCAATCAGCGTCGACAACCACTTTCCTTCCGGGTGACAGTTTATTCCGTCCTGCCATCTCCCTGCTTCTGTTGATCTGGGCCGGCGTATCGCTGGTACTGCTGATTCAGTTCGCGGTGAGCTGGTTCCGGTTGTCAAAGCTGTTACGAACCGCCAACGAAAATACTCGTGAGGACCTGGCAGAGATCCTGAATCAATCCTGGACAGCACTGAACCCAGGCAAACGAACACGTCCGAGACTGTTGTTTTCCAATCAGGTCTCCGGTCCTGTGGCCGCGGGCATCCGTTCGCCGGGAATCATTTTACCCGAAACGCTGCCGGATCAGATCAATGCCGAGCAACTGCGAAACATTCTGATTCACGAACTGGCACACATTGTGCGCGGCGATCAGATTGTGGTGCTGCTGCAGAATCTCATTCGAGCTCTGTTCTGGCTGCACCCGCTGGTCGGTCTGTTAAATCGCCAGGTGGCCCAATCTCGAGAGGAAATCTGCGACAACTACGTCCTGACAGTCGCCGACGCTTCCTCATACAGTCTCACACTATTGACGATGTCTCAACTTCTGAAGTCTCCGCGTGCGTATTCAGGTGCGGTCGGATTATTTACCTCGGGCTGGAAACTGGAACAGCGTGTCGCCGGACTGTTGGATGAACACCGCAGCCGGGTGACACGACTGAGTCTGCCTGCATGGTCCTTGATAGTCGTCGTGTCAGCGGTCATCTCACTCACTGCCGCTGCCGGCACGGTCTCAATGGCGGCTGCTGAGTCTGTCGAATCCGATCAGCCGGCGAAGACACCTCAGAAAACAGTTTCGAACGAACCGAAGACCTCTGATGAGTCCGTTAAAAAGACAGCCGTCACTGACAAAACAAAAACAGATAGCGCCCCTGCAGACCAGAAATTCCGCTACACAGGCAGGGTGGTCGATGCAAAGGGGCAACCGATTGAGGGAGCTACGATCAATGTCATACATTCGAGTGCGCGGCAATTGAATGCAGGGGTGAACGTTTTCGTTCCGACTCATCAGTCACTGGCTCAAGTCAGCACGAAGGCAGACGGACAGTTTCGGGTAGAATTTAACGACGGATGGACCCGTTATCAGCGCGACCGCAAAATTCGAAAAAATCCTCCCGGTACCAACCCTGGTACCATTCTTCTGGCCACAGCGCCGGGACATGCGCCCGCCTGGATTTCCTCCCTGGAGGAAACAGAGGGCAAACCACTGCAATTCACACTTGAAGAACATACGCCCCCCATCCGTGGCCAGTTGCTGAACCAGGCAGGGATGGGTCTGGCGGGAGTGACGGTGTCGCTGGTCTCACTCTGGAACACGGAAAAGGGAGCCGTTGATCGCTGGCTGCAGGAGTTGCCCGAACTTCGCAAGCAGGGGCTGTTACCTGCTTATGAAAATCATATTCTGCAGGACAGCTACCAATCTACTGCGGGCCAGCTTCCTGCTGATTCTTACATTACCGCGAACACTCCAGGCATCCCCGCCACGTTCAAAACAGACAACGACGGGCGCTTCCAGATTTCAAACCTCGGAAAGGACCGCCTCGCCGTTCTGAAAATCGAAGGCCCCGGCATCGCCACACAGTTGATTGCCGTCGTGACCAGAGAAATGCAGCCGGTCCAGGCACGACCGCTAGAGTACAGCGACCTCATTGACGCCACTTACTATGGAGCCGATTTCCAAGTGGTGACGAAACCGGAACTGGTCATCAAAGGCATTGTACGCGACCGGGAGCGCAGTGCCCCGATTTCCGCCCGCATCACAGCAACCCGCGCAGTCTCCCGCGTGAAGAGACCAGGATACAACAGCACGCATATCCGCGATATCGATCTTGATTGTGTCACTGATGCAGCGGGGAAATTTCGTATCGCGCATCTGCCCCGTCACAGCGACCTGCAGCTAAATGTGATCCCTGAGGAAGATCAACCCTACTTCCGGACCTCTTTGCAAGTTACAGAACCTGAAGAGAACAAGCCTGTATCTCTCGACGTGAAACTGCAGCGGGCCATCCTGTTTCGCGGAACGATTACCGATCAACGCACAGGCAAGCCGATTCCCAATGTCCGTTTTGACTACTTCCCCCTGCGTTCCAACGAGAATGCGACAAACTACCTGCGCTATCAGTCGCCCGGCAATGCCGTACAACCGATGCGCCAGCGCTTCAAGTCTGCGGAGGATGGATCGTTTACGCTGCTGGGCATTCCAGGAAAAGGGATCATCGCGGGGCAGCTTCGTAATCCGGATTACCGTACGGGAGCCGGGCTGGAAGAATTAAAGGACCTGATCAGCAAAAACACAAAGACATTAAAAACATACGATTATTGTTCCTACACCGATTATCAAATTCTGAAGCTGGTCACAGTCCCGCCGGGAGAGAAAGAATTCAACGTGGAGCTGCAGATTGACCGCGGTGCTTCAATCCAGTTTGAAGTGGTCGGCCCCGACGGTAAACCGCTCACGGGTTACACGATTAATGGCCGCCCCGATGTGAAGGCAAAAGGGAACGTTTCCACAAGGGACGGCTTTTATGAGAACCAGACCCACACGATTTACTTCCAGCACCCTGGCTTAAGCCTGGGGCGTGCCGTCACCATTACCGGCGTTCCTGAAGCTGGTCTGGTACACAAAGTGCAACTGGAACCACTGGGATCCGTGAAAGGGCAACTGGCTACAGAGAAAGATGTCCCTCTGACGGGATCCAAAATCGAACTTCTCCGCCATGCCATTCCGGGAACAGATGCGGCTCCCACCCGGGATGTGTTAAGGCTCGAGAAAAGTTTCCGCTGTAAACAAGACGGATCATTCGAGTTTCACGATTTACCGGTCGGAGCAGAATACACGCTCTACTCAGTTCTGGGTCACTTCTATCTGCCGGAGCAAATCAAAGTGAAACCGGGGGAAACCATTGATCTGGGTGTGATTCAAGTTCCAGAAAAAAAGCAGTAGAAAATATCCATCAGTCAGCCATCAGACTTTGTCATCTCACGTGGATTGCATCACTTTGAAAAAACAGATCACAGATGTTTTTCCACAAACGCCCAGGCTGCTTTGTCGTTGAATTCGTGCCCCCCTTCGAAGATCACGTGTTCGAAGCGATCATTCAAATTGAGCCGTTCGTAAAATTCTGCAGCGCGGGGCGCGATCTGTTTGCCTGTTTCGCGATGGGAAGCATTATCACGTGAACCGGCCTGAATCTGATGTGCCCGCGGACAGATCAGTGCCACGAGATCGGCGTCGTTGAACAACGTCATGCGATTCATGAATCGAAAGTCGCTGGGAACTGAAAGTTCCTCTTTCGCATAGCGACCTTCCTGTACTCCGAAGTAACAACTGGAGACAGAGACTTTAATCCGCGGATCGACGGCAGGAGTCACCTGCGCGTAGTATCCGCCGTAGGAGAGGCCGACCATGCCGATCCGGCTGGCATCGACATCGGGGCGTTTGATGAGTTCATCAATGGCATGGTGATCTTGGCAATTTCAACCGCGGTAATACTGGTGCCGATGAGTCGCATGCGGTCATCAATCTGTCGGCGAATGTCTTTGGGATAACCGTCCGCTTTAAACAGATGCTGTGGTGCGTAGACAAGAAAGCCCCGTTTGACCGCGCCGCGAACCATGTCTCGATAATTGGATCCGCCGTTGAACAACGCAACTTCGGGTGAGCCGCCACCCCCGTGCATGGAGATGATTAAAGGCGTCTTGCCTTTCGAAGATCGGGGAACAATGAAGATTCCTTCGGAATGCACGTGCGGCAGAATCGGAAACATTGCACGATAGTAAACGCCGATGCTGTCTTCACCGATCTTTTTATAGGTGGCAGGCTGATCGGGTCGTTTACCGGGGGGCGGATAACCAATGCTTTCACAAAACGCGGCCCGCAGCGGTTCAGCCGATTTCTCGAATGCGGCGGCGGAAGAATAATCGGGCTGGAACAGCTGTTTGAATCGCCGCCGGTCCGCGGCAATGGTTTTGATATATTCATCCAGTTCCCGCGCCTGCTCCGTCCGTAAGGGATTCGAATCGGCCACGCTCTGGTTGAAGTAGTCAGGTTTCGCAGGTTCAGATTGTGCACACCCCAGTGCAGGAATCAAAATCCAGATCAACGCGAGTAACTGAGCCGCCTTCATACCTTTGTCCTTTCGATGTTGAGACAGGCATTCGATATCGAGTCAATGTTCGAATTTTATTCTAACCAGCATGATATTCAGCGTCTATCTGCTGCCACTAAGTCAGAATTTTCACTTGCTCTAATTGCCCTCTTACTCCCGGTGCCTTTCCGTAAAATAGCAGGTGGAGGCTGCGCTGTGTTATCAGGAATAACAGCGGCGGAAGTGCTTCTGTTTTACAGCCGAAATGCTGTGGAAACTGTCTTCACTTTTCTGCTTTTGTTTTTGCAAGGGGGAGTACGAGCATGGTGTCTGCATTCAAGAGAAAACGGACGGTGAACAACGGGAACTGGTAGGGTGATACAGGTCGATACTGGCGCGATATCGGCGTGAACCGGGTCGATATCGGGGCGATGTCGGGGCGGGAGTGGACCGAAGTGTGTCGACCCGCAGTTTATTTGACTGTGAATCGGGAACAAGTGAAGAACAGGCATCGATCATTTTTGCAAATTCCAGTTGGGTTTTATGGTGCGGGAACAATCAGGTACAGGAACATTCAGTTGAAGAAAAACTGGACACGCGCGCGACGCAGATTTAAGAGGGTCTCGATTGGCGTGAGCCGGTCAAGTCGAATTTGTTTCGTGAGGGGGAATCTGGGCAGGAGTGCCCTGTTTTCAGGTTTCAACGCGAAGGCCTGACGATCCGGTTTGATCCCGGGATTTTTTTCCAGTTTTCGATTGACAGAAATGTAGCACTGGCTACAATAACACTCAAATGTAGCACATGCTACATTTTTTACAATCCATATTGTAGCGCTGGCTACTTTTTGAACACGCCGTATTTACACTCCTGTTAAGGTTGATCGAGATGAGATACCCGCCCTCCCGAATATCCCGCCCCGGCTTTACGCTGATTGAACTCCTCGTCGTCATTGCCATCATTGCAACGCTGATTGCCCTGCTGTTACCCGCGGTTCAGCAGGCACGCGAAGCAGCGCGACGCAGTCAATGTAAAAACAATCTGAAGCAGCTGGGTATTGCGCTCCATAATTATCACGATACACATTCCTGTTTTCCCGCCGGCTATTATTCTTATGGAACCAGTAACGGCTCGGGCCCTGCCTGGGCAGCCATTGATCCCGACACCTGGGATGCGGCTCCGGGCTGGACCTGGGGAACGATGATACTCCCGTTTATGGATCAGGCAGTGCTTTATAACGCGCTGGACCTGAATCGTCCCTGCTGGGATCTGGCGAACGCCAGTGCCGCCCAGACGAAGCTGTCCGTCTTTCTCTGTCCCACTTCGTCAGGAGGAGATGAATCGTTTCTCATACAGGATGCCAGCGGCAGCCCGCTCGTGAAAGGGGGCTCACAACTGCGGTTTGGTCGTTCGCATTATGTGGCCAGCCATGGTCAGGAATCGTGCTGGGGGGAATGCGGTTCGAGTACGACGGGAATTGTTTTCACGAACATCTACACCAAGACTACCAAAACGGTGACTATCAACGGCGATGCATCGAAAGTCGCAGACGGACCCTTCTTCCGGAACTCGCGCACACGGATGCGAGATGTGACGGACGGAACGTCCAATACGATTTTCCTGGGTGAACATTCGTCGAAATTGAGTGATAAAACCTGGGTGGGCGTGGTGCCCGGTGCGTATACACACCCCCGGTTCACTTCACCTGAAAATGGTCCAGACGCAGCCGCAACGCTGGCGTTAATTCATGCAGGTCCTTCCGGCGGCGAACTGGACATCACCGGTTTTCCGATCGTCCATCCTGTGAATTTCCCTACCTACCACGTCGGCCAGATGTATTCGGAGCATACGGGGGGCGGGCATGTCTGCATGGGGGACGGTTCAGTACGGTTCGTTTCTGAAAATATTGATCTGCTGCTATGGGCGGAACTCTCGAGTATTAACGAGGGTGAAGTGACGGGAGAGTTTTAATGCGTAATCGAATTGTTCTGTTTTCGACAATGCTGTTTCTGCTCACTCTGCTGCCTTTGAGTGGTTGTGGCTATCCGGCTGTTTCGCCGAAGACGTATGATATTTCCAAAGCGCTGTACTCGGTCTGTAATCAGAAGAGTACGGAACGACTGGAAACCGTAGAGGAATTAATCAAAATTTCTCTTGAGAAAAATGAAATCACTGAGCGGGAAGCAGGCTGGTTGAATGCGATTGTGGCATCAGCGAATGAAGGAAGCTGGGAAACCGCGACGCAGGAAGCACGCCGCCTGATGGAAGATCAGACGGGGCGCTGAGTAGAAGGAATCAGAAAGGTGAGAGAAAGGCAGATACCTGTATTCCGGCTCTGGATTTCCAGAGATAACTCTGTTTTTCTGGCGTTATACCAGCACTGTCGGGCAAGCCGACAGTGGCACCCAGAGTGGCGGATTCAGTGGGGCAGAATCTACTATTGTAGAGGTTTCCGTGTGCCACGGTCCGGCTTGTCCGGCCGTGAAAAGGGGCAACACTCACCCAATAGAATATATTTCGCAGACCTGGGTTCACCGTCATTCCGGGCGAAACTGTTTCTGCCATTCTAATGGTTTGGCGCTGATGTCGGTCAAGAAGCAACAGTTTCTACAGTTTCCGGTTCGGGTTGGGAATCCGGGCTTTCCTTAATCAGATTGAGGACGGCAATCAGATGCACCTGACAGACGAGATCTGCGATAAAGAGAGTCGTAAAGATCACCATGAAAACATCTGTGCTACGAGAGGTGAAAATCTCCTGAAGCATCATAAAAATGATCAATACCCCAACCAGGATATAATTTCGTTTACGACCTTTTTTAAAGACTTAATGTATTGGTCCACTGTCATTCGCTGTGACATGTTTTCATTCTCCCTCACACTAATGAAACTGTTCAAAACGACTAAAAGATACTTCCCGTATTCTACTCTTCGAACTGCAGTTTTACAGGAGAATCTGAAATGTAATGACGGGAACAGGAACAATGGTTTCTTCACTCTGCTGGTTGACCCGACGGGTTGGGATTGACCAGTGTCGCGGGTAGATCCGGGTGGCCTAAAATTTCCGCTTTCAGCAGCAGGTATTGAAAACTTTTGGAGTGCAGAGTGGGAGGCAGTGAAATCAACAGTGAGTTCTTGCCGCTCAAATCGGCGGCGACGCTGATACGTCTCTGTTCGACGCTGGGAACCTGGAAGTTGATTTTTTTGCCGGAGACTTGTGTCTCCATAATTTTCACTCGGGAGATTTCGCTTTGCTTGACCAGAACTTCGAGGCGTACCGCTGTGTGATCTGCTGTCAGGATCGGCCTGAGTTCAAGCGTCATTCCTTCAGCGATGACTTTCAATTCCGGTTTCAGTTCTCCGGATTTTGCTTTATGTACGCCAATGACAAATGGCCTTTGCACCTGATTGACGATGGAGCCTTTCTGGCCGTTGAACAGAGTGACCTTTGGATTAAAAGCACATTGACTGCGCTCGTCGCTCTGGGCAGCCTGGATCAGTTTGAATTCCTGTTGTTCGTTGATCACTGCCACACTTATGGGAAAATACTCTTCGACCGCGGCACTTGCCTGGACGACCGGACGAGGATTAGTTTTGTCAAGCTGTGGCTGGCCTGGAGCGGGGGTTGTATTTTGGAAGCCAGCCAGACCGGTCCAATTGATGTCAGTTTGTGCCGTAACATCGGAGGCGGTTTCCATGAGAATATTGTCGAAGGTAATCTGACCGCAGCCACTCAGCTCCCAGGCGCGGAGCTGTCGACTCAATTCCTCGTGCAACGAATTCGGTGCATTGACCACAAGACGGTTCTGCCCATCGTATTCTGCAAGTGCCTGTTTAAGCGGTTTCTCATCTGGCTGGTATTTTCGATTTTGAATTTCCAGCAGAAATTTGACGTGCGTCATGAGATACCCGTATGCCTGTTCTTCAGAGATCGCTCGTTCCTCGGAAATCCTGCCGATCACTTTTTTGACCTGATAGATCCGTAAGTCGAGCGGCTCTAAACTTTCGTCGTCATGTGGCGAGAGTGTAGGGAGTTCAGCAAACCAGTTGTGCTGGTGTTCATTTTGAATTTGCATTTGCTGGTTTACCGGGGATGTGGAGTCTTTTACATCCGACAGCCCCGTCGCAGTAAAAAGCGCGATGACAATGGTCACAGTGGTTGTCTGTATCGGGTGAACCCGGGTTGTCGCGCTACGGAGCGCTTGGAGGCGGTTGGTGAGCGAGCGCTTCCGTAACGGGTTTTTCAGAAATCCGAGCATCGAGACCGGCAGGGAGATCCGCCAGCAGGAACCCGTATTCGGCCGCTGGGCCAGTGTCAGCAATAGTTCGCTGTATTCACGGGCAGAATCGTTCTGAGTGTTATTGCGGTCTTGTTGTTCCTGCCAGCAGAGGACCATGGCATCGCGGGACTGTTCGCGGAGGCTGCCGAAACGAGTGGCTGCCAGCCAGTAGAGTGGATTCCACCAGTGTAGCAATCTCAAACCAAACAAACACCAGTTGACCCACAGGTCCCGCCGCTTAAGATGCGCTAACTCATGGAGCATGATGAGCTGAAGCTGACTGTCGCTCAACTCTGTGAGATCGGTGGGGAGCAGCAGTTTCGGTCGCAGGGCTCCCATGACAGAGGGTTGGGAAATGTCGTCGCAGACAATCACCGGAACATAACAATGGAAACGAATCTGCTGACAACAGGTGTTCCAGAGTTGCAAAAGTCGTTGATCTGTGGATTCGACAAGTTGATTGATTTTTCGAGAAAATCGCCAATGAGTGACCAGCATACGAATCAGAATGAAGACAGCACCCGCAAACCAGAGCGGTGGCAGGATGCGCAAGAACCATTCGAGGAAGGAAATAAGATATTCATAAAGTGTTCCGGTAAAACTGACTTCAGGGGGCTTGGGTTCCGGGAACTGGATTTGAAGCATGGGGGGCACATCTACCGCATGCGTTCCGTTGGTGCCAGTGACAGGCCAGGGTTCAGGAGTATAAATATCTCGAGGCGGCTCAGCAGGAGTAGACTCCTCTATGAATACAACAAGCAGACTTGTCAGGCTATACGAACTCTCGGGAGCGAAACCATAGGGTATGGCCAGCCGAATCAGGACCAGTCCCCAGAGCAGTCCCATCTGACCGGCGGTCAGCCATTTTCGCGCGAAGAGATTGACGAACAAGACGAGCACTGCCAGCAGGCCTGCGGTGATCGTGGGGATGATCAACAGTTCCAGGATCTTATCCGTAATTTCAATATAGAGATCTGAAGCCAACAGGAATCCATTCATGATCAACGTTCCTTGTCATCGAGAATGCGGCGGAGCTCTGCAATTTCCTCTGCAGAGAGTTTTGTATGTTGCATGAAATGTGCGAGCAGTGGTGCTGGCTCGCTGGAAAAAACACGATCCAGAAAGGCGCGGCTGGCCTGTTTGACACAAGCCGACCGTTTGACGCGAGAGCGATAGACGTAGCGGTTGCCCTGCTCTTCAAAGGTGAGCACTTCTTTTTTAACGAGGCGGTGCAGCATGGTTTTAATAGTCTGGGGTGCCCAGTCGGCCTGGTCGGAAAGACGAGACACAATCTCCTGGGCGGCGAGCGGCTGGCCGTCCCAGATAATATTCATCACCTGCCATTCGGCATCGGAAATGGAAACCTGTTTCATTTTGAGTTCTCCTCCTTGAATGTTTACAGATGTAATTAACTACAATTGTAAACGGCGTCAAGAGGAAAGTGTACATTCCGTGTGATCGTGCCATTTTTTTAGTATTCAACTTTGGGTACATCTCTCTGGTAAGAAGTCAGACCAGACCAGAACGGTGGGTTACCCTCACCGGAAGTGTGAATAACCGGTGAAACTGGTATAAAATCGGAGTTTCTTAAAGGTTCCCGCTTGTGACAGATGGCAGAATGCATTAAAAGAGGTCGTGGATTTGTAAAGAACTGAGGGATAGTACGCCTTCAATTCAAAATGTTGATCCCCTCAACATCCCACCTGAGTATCCTGCAACGCGCTCCCTGAGATGGTCCTGCGTATCGTCGAAAGGTTCTGTTTGAATCTGAACAGTAAATAGTGTCTTATCAGACCTTAACTGGCACGTTGGCCGAAATGGTCCGCACGCTTGTTGGCGTGCTCGCCTGACATTGACCACCTGCGAATACAGGATTGATGGACCAATAGTTTGTGTTGCTGAATCTTGAGTTTTTCGATTTGCGAGACAGCAAGTCTGAGATTCAAGTCTGCTTTTGCACTCGAGCGGTCAGTTTCTTGTGCGCCCCGTTTCCGTGTTGGCACGGAGAGTCTGCTGGCGAAGGGTTCGCCTTCCAGGCTGACTGTGCAGACCAACCTTGAGAATGTTATTGGAGTTTTGATGTTAGCGTTTTTCTCGAAGCATACCGCTTCCGTCAAGGATGATGTATTGTCGGGTTTAACCGTCGCTCTGGCGCTGGTGCCGGAAGCGGTTGCCTTTGCGTTTGTCGCAGGAGTTCCTCCGACCGTCGGTCTGTATTCCGCATTCTTTATTGGATTCGTGAGTGCATTAGCCGGTGGCCGCCCCGGCATGATTTCCGGAGCCACTGGTGCGATGGCTGTTGTCATCGTTTCCCTGGTCGCCATGCATGGCATTCAATACCTGTTTCCCGCCGTCATTTTGTGTGGTCTGCTACAGGTAACCGTGGGCGTGCTGCGACTCGGTAAACTGATTCGCCTGGTCCCCCACTCCGTGATGCTGGGATTTGTGAATGGACTGGCGATTGTGATTGGCCTGGCGCAGATCGGAAGTTTCAAAACACTGGGCGCTGATGGCAGCATGACATTTCTGTCGGGTGTCCCCATGACGATTATGATCGCACTGGTTGCGCTGACGATGGCAGTGATTGTCCTGCTACCCAAACTGACCAAAGCGGTTCCCAGTTCGCTGGCCGCGATTATTATGGTCTCTGTCATCGCCGTCGGCATTAATAAACTTGCTCCCGAGAGCTGGATTCCTGGCGGACAGAACAATGTCGTCCAGACCGTGGATGACCTGATGATGAATAATCTGAAAGCGAAGGCGGTTACTGAAGCAAAGCAGGAAGTGATTGCGACTGCTGAAATAGACGCGACAGAACAGTCTGCAGACGCCGCAGTTTTAAATGAAACACAGATTAAGGCAGCAGTCGCTTCCGTGCAGCCCACCAAAGAGCCTTTACCAATGTTATTCTTCATGGACTCGCGGTATGTACTGGCGCCGTTCTCCTGGGAAACGTTGATGATCATCTTTCCGTTCTCTCTGATTCTGGCCGGGGTCGGGTTGATTGAATCGCTGATGACGCTGACTTTGATTGACGAAATCACCGAGACCCGCGGAAGCGGAAACAGGGAATGTATCGGTCAGGGCGCCGCAAATATTGTCTGTGGACTGTTTGGTGGCATGGGTGGCTGTGCGATGATTGGCCAGTCTTTGATTAACGTCAATTCCGGCGGACGCGGGCGTCTTTCCGGTGTGGTTGGAGCCGTAGGTTTGTTGATGTTCGTGGTGCTGCTCAAACCAGTCATCTCCATGGTGCCGATGGCGGCGCTGGTGGGCGTGATGTTTATGGTGGTGATCGGGACCTTTGAATGGAGTACGCTGCACACCTGGAACAAGGTTCCCAAGAGCGATGTGCTGGTAATGGTACTGGTGGCCGGTTATACGGTGCTGTTCCACAACCTGGCCGTCGCCGTTTTGCTGGGAATTATCGTGCAGGCATTGATCTTTGCCTGGCATCATGCGACACACATGATGGCTGACATTCACTTCGAAGACGACAACAAGAAAGTGTACCAGTTGCACGGCCCACTGTTCTTCGCCTCGGTCAGCAGTTTTCGAGAACTGCTGGATCCGGCGAATGATCCTCCGATCGTTGCCATCGATTTTTACTTCTCGCGCGTTTACGATCAGTCGGCGATTGAAGCGATCAACAAGATCGCAGAACGCTATCGCCAGGAAGGCAAATGCCTGCATCTGCGTAATCTGAACGCCGACTGCAAGCGTATGATCGAACGTGCCGGGGATCTGGCAGAAGTGGAAATTTCTGAAGACCGACACTATCACATCACCAAGATGATCTGATTTGTATTCAACCAGAGACAACCAACGCCCGGAGGGTCAGCCTTTCGGGCGTTTTTTCCTGGCGGCGGTCAACCAGCGATCCAGCTGATTGGCAAATGCCTGACGATCTTTGGCGTTGAAGTTGGCGGGGCCTCCTGTGATTTGTCCTTCTCCCCGCAGGTCGTCCATCAGATCACGGACAGCGAGACGTTGCCCTATGTTTTCCGCAGTGTAAAGCGCGCCACGCGGGTTGAGGGCCTGTCCGCCTTTCTCCACCACTTGCGCTGCCAGCGGGATATCTGCGGTCACCACAAGATCTCCCTCTTCAGTCAGCTCAACGATGCGCTGATCGGCAACATTCAACCCTGCAGGAACCAGCAGACTGTCGATGAACTCGGAACGCGGAGTGCGCATCGGCTGATTGGCCACCAGCGTGACTTTAATCTGCGTTCGCTTCGCTGCGCGAAACAGCAGATCTTTAATTTCCGCCGGACAGGCATCTGCATCTACCCAGACTTGCATCTGGCAACTCCCTTTATGTTAATTGACTGGCTGCATTCGTCATTTGTAGAACCGCTGTTTTCTCTATTACGGGCTGGATGACCTGTTAAGCAATTCAAGTTCTCGGATTGCCCGCCCATGATTTGGATTCAGTTTAAGGCACTTCTGATAAGCTGCTATTGCCGCTGCCTCATCACCAAGCAAACGCTTGATTTCTGCATTATAGAACCATGCCTGGGGATCCTGAGGATTCAGTTCAAGCGAGCGTTCAACGGCTTCCCCAGCGGACTTCAACCGATTATTCCGGAAATTAATCATGGCTAACAACAGCGTCTTTTTTGCCTGATGGTAATCGCGTTTCTCCGGGTTATTTTGGTATCCATAATACTCTGCCAGAGTCTGATGCACTTCGATCGTAGGTGTCATCTCCAGCATCTTCTCCAATAAAGGGACTGCTTTCTCCATATCCCCTGCAAGCATGTACGCTCCTGCTTCAAACTGCATTGTCTCTGCATTCACAACTCCGTTCGCTTTTAACTTCTGGATCAACTGCAGTATCAGTTGTGGATTTTTTCGCTGGTACTCTACTTCCAGCATGCTGATCAGTGTCGCTTGATACTGGGGAAGGCGTTCATTCAGTAACTTCAGTAGTTCGTCCAGTTTTTGTGCGACGTGATCCATGTCATTGCGCCCCAGCAGTTGATTAAATGCCTCGACTTCTTTTTGAATGCCATGGCGTTTACTGTAGGGCCTCAGAAGTGCCGTATTAAAATGCAGTTCCACCAGAGCCAACGCGTGCTCCACCTTATCCCTGGCCTGCTTTGCCTCTGCCAGACGTCCCAGAGATTCAAAAGCCTGCGCCTGTAACTGGTTGAAGATTAGTGAATTGGGAGTTGCTGCCAGGTTCCGTTCAATATAAGGCAAAGCTTCCTCCACTCGCCCCGATCGAACCAGTAATTTCGCCAGCTGATAATCTGCCGGTTGAAACCCTTTATTCAGACGAAATATTTCCTCTGCTTTCTCCGCATTTTCTTCGCGAAGATAGTTCCGCCCCATTGCATACAGATAGTGTCGGCGACTTGTAAACGGTTCGTCTGCAGTACCGCTTAATGTTTCCAGTTTTTCATATTCGCGCGTACTGGCCTGCATACGCCCCGTCCTGTCCAGGCAAAAGGCATAACTGGCCTGCGCTAACACATCATGGGGATCCATCTGTCTTGCCTGCTGAAAACAGTTTTCTGCATAGCTGTAAAAACCCTGTCCCAGGAAGGCCTGACCCAGGCGGACCCATTCCTTACTGGAACCCGATTCCGCCTGTCTGGCAAGCTCCTGAAAATCCGTCATCAGCCTAGAATCGATATTTTCAGCAGCTGGCAGCACCGGCAGGGGGCGAGCCATGCGATCTGCGATGAGATAGCCGCAATATCCCAGTTCCACAGCCAGCAGTACCATAAGGAGGCGAACGAATAGAATCATGGTTTGTCCTCCTTAAGATTCAACCAGGCGTTGATTCGACCAATCCTCTGATATGGTTTCCGCAAATTCAATCCCCCTGCCACCAGGTCATCACGGTTATCACCGTCGAGATCCCCGACTGCGACAGTGACGAGATGAATGGGATCATTGTCGATCTGCCAGGTTTTAAAATTCTGTGTTCCATCGTTTTCCAGCCAGACAATACTGGCCGTTTTCGGGTCATACCAGTCGTTAGTCATGCTTACCAGCACCACATCCAGATCGCCATCACCATCGATATCGCCTGTATCTGCAGCGTAAGTCCCCCCCAGATCTGAGATCCGATGCGGTTCAAACTCCCAGTTACCTTTATTCTCGAACCACAGACAGCCGTGATATGGCTGCGGGTAGGCGTCGAGATCTTCCAGGTTGTCTCCTGCGGGAAGAATCAGGTCTTCGTCCCCATCCTGATCGAGATCAGCGTGGATCAGGCCTGCCCCTCCCAGATCGAGATTGATGGTAAACCAGAGTCGCCTTTTCTTGAATTCACCATTTCCGAGATTTTCAAACCCCCACAGTTCTTCTTCATCCTGAGTCACAATTGCTGCGATATCCAGATCGCCATCCCCATCATAATCGGCGACGGGCACATGAATAGTACCGGGAGCATTTAAGAGTTCATGATCGCGGAACTGCAGCCCCCCCCGGTTCTCCAGCCACAATACGGAACCACGATTGTAGCCGAATACAGCAACCGCCAGATCCAGATCCCCATCGCCGTCGAAATCCCCGGGCTGTACATCAGCCACACGTCGGACATCATTCAGGATCACGTGCTTTTTATAACCATCCCCCACACGCTCATAGAGTTCCACGCGCCCGATCACGCGATCGTCGGGCATGAGATTACCGAGAATGGAAACGATGATATCCAGATCGCCGTCGGCATCAATGTCGACGGCGGTCGCATGAGCAGGTGCCGCTAACCCGGTGAGCAGCACTTTTTCCTGCCAGGAGGCTGGCCCCTCTTTTTGAAATAGCGAAACAATGCTTCGTCCGGAATCGCAGGCTAATATTTCGTTCTGCCCGTCCCCATCAAAATCCAGAATCTGCACATTCGTAATCAGCGGTAAACCTGCCGGCTCGGCACCGACGGTAGCCCGCTCAAATTTCACAGGAGAAGCAGGATATGCTGTTCCTCCCGAAAAGATCTCCGCAGGTTGGCCCAGAGAAGGTAACTTTGGCAGAACCAGCCACATGACGATCGGTATGGAGATGATCAGGACGAGCAGGATGAGCGCGCGATTTTTCAGTGACATAAAATCCCATCAATTGTCTGCAGTGAACGAACCCGGAGTCGATTACACAAAAACAGAGATACCATGATGTTCCAATCATATAAACCAGACAAAGGCATCGCCATTCACATACTACGCCAAAAATGGCGTGAACAGGAGAAAAAACAGAGGAATTGAAGGCAACCGTTTACCGCAGTCCTTGAATTCGGATTCGATGACAGACGTGAGTACAATTCTCTTTTCCCGATAGGCCCCCTGCTGGATTGGATCGCAGAGAAATCGTCCCGCGCAGCAAAAAAGGCAGATCAGCTGAAACGTCTGCCGACCTGCCTCTATCGCGGTGTAAACCTGACCAGAGATTGCTGATCTGGTTTACTTTAGTGCCTGCTACTTTACGTAACCATTTTTTCTGCCAGTGGCATGCTGCTGTTAATTGTGTCCTTTACTGAATCCGGTTCCCCAGTGACCATAATGAATTCCGGAGAAATCATGGTGGCTGTGAGCATGGGAACGAGTTCCCATATATTGATTGCCATTGTAATAGCTGCCCGAATCGGTCCGGGTAGAGCCACTGACGTTTAGCGAACTCATGCTTTGTTCCGAATTGTCGAATGTCATCGGGTCAAAGGGTTTCCAGGACCCATTGTGGTCGACCAGCCATTTCCCCTGTCTGGTCAGAAACCACCAGCGTCCATTGTGGTAGCGATACTGTGCGCGGGTTGCGTCATCAATATTCAGATGCGCTGTCCCTGCACGTACGACTGGATCTATCTGGATGACTGCCTGATCGGGTAACATCTTGCTGGCGGCACCTGCATGTGCACCAGGAGTGTCAGCCTGTTCTTGTGCTGATAAAAAGAGGGGGCTGAACCCCAAAACTGCTCCAACGGTCAATACTTTTAAACAGAGCGAATTCATGTGACACCTTCCTTTCATATAAGGTATTGTATGATCATTCCTGACCGCGATGATTATCTTAAGAAGCAAACGTCATACCAGCTTTGAAAAGCGAGGTGAATTTACCTGGATCTGACACAGGAGTTTAACCTGTCGCCACAGGCAGGAACTTTTTTGATGAACTTCAACCTGGCGGAAATGATGAAAACAGAATCGGTTACATCAGATTCAACGCGAGGGGAGATTTCTGTTCCCAGGAGCAACAAGTTTAACGCCGCTCTCTTCCATTACGATTTGAGTCTGCAGGAATTTGCTCATACCTGCAAATTCCTGCCTGGCCAGCAGTGAGATTGAGAACAAAAAGCCTCCGTCATTCATCAGACCTGTTTTGGTCTTTCACAGTGATACGTTTAAGGTCTGTCCTGTATTTGCGGTATCAGAAAATCATGCAGCTTTTCAAGCTTGTCGGTATTGATATGATCGACTCGCGCATCAACGAGTTCCTTCCAGAGTTCTTCAGATTCGGGTGTCGCCCAGAATCGTATGCGCCGCCCTGCCGCATGTGCCTGCCTGACAATCTCCCTGAGTTTTTTGCGCTCTGCCTCAGTCATCTTTCCCTTGCCACGATATTGAAAATGTGACGTCCAGCGGTCGCTGATCAGTGGCATCAGTTGTGACGGTTTATCGGAATCCAGATCACTCAGACGACCATCAATCCCTGCATAACGCGGGTTATCAGCTTCGATCATTTCGATGGGCCGATCTCCCGAGATCACGACCTGCACCGGGTGACGAACTGTTTTCCCATCCTGACAGGAAGTAAGAAGTTCCTCATATTCCCGCAGTTGATTCCGCAAAACCTGATAAACGGCTTCTCCATCGGTTTTGATATCAATCAGTAGAGTGAACGGCGGAAACTTTTCATTTGACTTCTGTTTGTTGTCCAGAAAATAGTTCTTCAGCGGGTTGAGATATAACTTGCGAAGCGTACGATCCATAGATAACTCGTCCCGGCTGTGACCAACGAGCAGTTCCCCATCAACCAGAAAGATATCTGCTTCCACAGACCAGAAATCATTATCCAACGCATCCTGCAGCGGGCGTTTCTGTCTGTAATCGTTATGCGCATGGGCCTGAAAGAGCGGTGTCTGATGCAGCGACTGTGCCAGACCATTCGAATTGTAGCAGGCCAGAGCCAGTAGTAAGACAGAGAAGAACTTCAAGCGAAACATACACCAGACCTTTGATCAAAACAGGAACTGCATCCCAGCTGCTGGCCGCTCGATAACAGACTCTGCACATACGACAAGCCTGCGACCATTCCGTAATGCACCAGATCTCCCGGCACACACATTATTAAATTCAGGTCACAGGCTAAGAGTTCATGAAGTGATTATCCAGTCAATCCCACTGGATTCATCAATTATTAATGAGCAACGGGATCCTGCTACTCAGTGCAGTCTGAATGAGAGATGTGATTTACTGAAGCAACGAGTAAATTGCATCGAGTTTTTACATAGATTAAAACAGCAGCAGTCAGATACTGAAACTTCATCATGAGTTGGGTGGTTCAGGTGGTGTGATGGTTCGCATAGGAAGAACCCGATCATGCAAAGACTCCATTTCGATTCTGATGTAATCCTGAGTTCTCTGGAGAGCAAATTCTTCCATTGAAATCAATGCTCCCGTTTCAATTGCATGGGGATTCTGGTACTCCCAGTCTGTGTTGGCTGGTACCAGGCCAATTCGATTGATGGGAGGATGGCCAAATGCTCCGGCTTCAGCAAGAGCCTTTGGATCTCCGCTCAGCTTATCGCGAACAATATGCAGTACGAATTCCTGACGTTGCCGGTGTTTTACGAGAGAGCAGAGCGTCCAGAGTGACCAGGGAGAAATCGGGAGCGGATTCGAAAGGCATTCTGTGATGAACGTCTCTCTATCATCCGACTTCAAACAAGCAGCGAGCCGAGAAAGAATCTCCTGGTAAAGCATTGCTTGATTCCTCAGGACGGAACCTGAAATCAAAAAAGCCCCCTTGATTGTACCCAGGTACATTCGAGGGGGCCATTTGACGTAAGTCTAATACACCCCGCAGGGCTCGAACCTGCAACCTTCGGTTTCGTAAACCGATGCTCTATCCAATTGAGCTAGGGGTGCCTGTCCCGGATGGGAAAGCGTATTTTAGCGAGGGGGTTCTCCCTTTTAAAGTCTTTCGCAAGCTGGATTTGAATCTTTTTACCAGCTCCTGACCAGAATTCCGCTTCTCAACCCGTCGAAAACAGTGATTATGACGCTTAGAGACACACTTTCATCAACGGTTCCTGATCTTTTCAGGTACTGCCATATTCGACAACGAAATCTGAACTTTGGTTCCCTCCGCCTGCAAAAAAAGGCTCTGTTTGTGAAAACAGAGCCTGGAAAACTGCAAAATCATGCGATCTTTTCTCAAGATTCCTCCCCTTAAGGGATCACCCGGATTGAGAACGCGTCACTTTTAACTATAGCGTCTCCCGATCTATGATACTCGATCCAAATGCCCCTGGAGACGCTACATAAAAACGGGGCACAGTCTAGTGATGACCATGGTGTCCATGATGACCGCCACGATGTCCGCCATGTCCACGGTATCCGCTGCGATAACCGCTTCGATATCCGCCATAGTAGCCGCCGCGTCCGTAATTATATCTGGACCCACCGCTGTAGATTCCGATCCCGAAGGAAGGACTACTGTAGTAGAATCCTCCAGAACCATAGGAGGGATAAGAATAGCCGCGACTGTAACCGTAGCCGCCGTATCCGCTCCCGTATCCGTAGCCTGAGTAGCAGCCATGGCCAGCGTTTGCCTGTTGGGTTGGCATGACTAGCAGAGCCCCGCCCAGAACCAGTCCCATACAGACTGCCAGCTTGAGACCTTTTCGCTTTTTGTTGGGTGTTGATCGAGCCTGGTCAACCGTATCTGATGTGTTTCGCATTGTTTCGCTCCTTGGAAAAATGAACCATAAATGAGTGCAGCAGATATTAAATAAGCGTCCTCGCTGATTCTCTGTCACTCGAATGCAGTACGGTTGAGATTCCATCATTCATCATCTGTTTCTCCGTCTGCTTTAACTAAAACAATCGCTATAAGCATGCCAGAATCAGTTCTTTGAACTTAAATAACTTAACCTCTTGATTTTAAAAGAGTTAACCAGCCAACTGTTTTTTGCATTCTTGGCAGGTCTTTGAAAACTGTCTCAGATTCGCGCCAGTTGAGATCAATCTGACGTCAGTAAATCCCAGGTTTCTGGCAGAATCTGCCGCTGGGAAGTAAAAAAAAACAAGTCTCTCACTCAAATGGTCGGGCCGAACCATAAGAATAAGAGACTTGTGAAAAATTGCCTGCGTGAACCTGCTGAGAGGAACCGGCCCGACAAGATCAGCTAATTCCTGATCGTGGCGGATCTATTAAAAAACATGGATCAGAATCCATAGTAGAAACCAAACCCGGGTGTATAATATCCGCCCCGGTATCCGCTACCGCGATAATAGTAGTTGTTGTAACCCCGGTTGTATCTGCGGTTATAGTGTCGGTAGTTATTTCGGTATCTGTTGTAACTGTGTCTGTAATTTCGCCGTGCGCGGTTATAATCACGCTCGAAATGGCGATAGTGATTTCGCGCCCGTTTCCAGGCAGGTGGTCTGGCTTCTGAAGTTTCAATGGCGCCTATAAATAAGACACTACATGCCAGCGTGGCAATAGTCAGTGCACGTTTCATGGTCTTGTCTCCTTGATAAGAACCTGTTACCAGATTCATCCCCAATTGAATCAATCCAGTAACTGACGATATTTTAATTTTCGTTTCTTACTTCAGATAAGATGCAACAGGTGTGCCAATCGTAGGGAATTTGAGTTTAAAGGACTTAAACCGCATGAATCTGCAGAGTTTAGAGTATTAATTATTTTGATCTGCAAATGTAAGCAGGCTAGATCTGTTGTAGAAACGAAAAAAGTGTGGTCGAAAAGAGAACAACAAAGTCGTTCAACGACCACACTTTTTAAGTCTGAACATTCAGATCATCAGTATGTATTTATTCGTTTGGCTTTAAGCAACCGGATTGGTTAATACGCCTATCTGATCAATCTCTGCTTTCATGACATCACCATTTTTGAGGAACTTGTTTTTCGAAGCACCGACGCCACTGGGAGTTCCTGTCGAAATCACGTCACCGGGTTCCAGTTGTACAAAGCTGGAAATAAATTCGATGATTGCGGCAACCGGGAAGATCATCTCTGCAGTGGAAGCATCCTGTTCCACGTTTCCGTTGACTGACAGTATCATCTTCAGAGTTTGCGGGTCCGGAATATCATCCGCAGGTGTGACACAGGGGCCCATCGGACAGAACGTATCGTGCCATTTTCCATGCTGCCAGTCGAAGAAGGTATCTTTCTCACGCAAAGTTCGTCCGGGATTGGGCCGAAATTTTCGATCAGAGATATCATTAATGACGGTATAGCCGGCGACGTAGTCCAGCGCTTCCGCTTCAGAGACTCCTTTGCAGGATTTACCGATCACGATTCCGAGTTCGAGTTCCCAGTCAATGTAATCCGGAGAGACTTCAGGAATTTTGACCGGCTGCCCCGGATGAGTGAGTGTTGTCAAAGGGGGTTTCATAAAAACATAAGGGAAGGTTTTCTGTCGTTCTTCGGCTTTGCCTCCTCCTTCTTCGATATGCTTGGAATAATTGCCGGCCAGCAGTAACAGCTTGGACGGTTCCGGAACAGGGACCAGCAACTGGACCTCATCGGTCTGGATCGAAAGCGGAAACAGTTCTTCGTCCATAGACTGCTTGAGCTGGGTCTCGACGGCCAGAATCAATTCCCTTTGTGCGCCGCCAGGAAGAAACGGCAGCAGCCCCTCTGATTCATCCAGAAGAACTCCCGCCAGTTCCGCGGCTGCACTGAAGGGGATTATGGTATCTTCCGAGTAGAAACCACAGGCAATTTGATTTTCAGATTGATAGCGACAAAGTCTCATACTGTCAGGGCTCCTGTCTGGTGAGATCAAGTGGGAGGTATCTTCCGGTTCCGCGAATTTCGCTTCGCCTGATGTCATCTGGTTTGGCACGTGCTTCCTATCCTACCGGAAAGCAGGTGACAGACCAATTCTCAGCAGCAGTTATGAGAGCTGCTTTTGGAATCTCTTTAAACTGAAACCGATAATTGTAATGCAGCAAAGACTGAGCCCCAATACATAAGGCAGCAGGTCCGTCAGATTCGCCCCCCGCAATACGATTCCTCTGAGAATCTCCAGGAAGTAAGTCACTGGGATAATAAAAGTCACCAGGTAAATGGGAAGCGGCATCTGGGAGCGGGGGAACATGAATCCTGAGAGCAGAACAGAAGGAAGCATAATCAGAAAGGCAAACTGAATGGCCTGCAGTTGCGTCCGGGCAATTGTGGAGACCAGCATGCCCAGACCCAGGCCGCAGACCAGGAATAACAACGACAACAGCAGTAATTCCCAGAGATTACCGTGAATAGGGACACCAAAGAAATAGACCATCAGCGTGAGGACGATCAACGTTTCGACGAAACCGATCAATGCATAAGGCGCCAGCTTTCCCAATAACAGACCGGATTTACTGACGGGAGTGACAAACAGTTGCTCGAGTGTTCCCAGTTCCCGCTCCCGGACAATTGCGAACGAAGTCAGGAACAGAGTCACCAGTTGTAAAATAATTCCCACCAGGCCGGGAACAAAGAAATACGAGCTGTCCAGATCCGGGTTATAGAGCAACCGTGGCCTGATTTCGACAGGCAGCGCCGGCTGGCCATTGGCATCGCGGGCAGGTACGACGTTCAGATTTTCTGCAAAGCTCCTGGTCATGCTTGTGGAGAGATTGAATCCCAGCAGATTGGATGCGTTCAGGGCCGTCGTCGCCACCTGGGAATCGCTGCCATCAATCAGCACCTGTACCGATACCTGCTCCCCTTTTAACAGACGGTCAGAGTAATTGGGGGGAATTGTCACCCCCACCTTGGCGCGTCCCGATTCGAATGCGTTACGAAAATCTTCATGGTTATATACATGTTCGACAATCCGAAACGTGCGCGTATTGGCAAAGCCATCCTGCAGTTCGCGGGAACTCGCGCGGCCATCCAGATTAAAAATGACCGTCGGGATATTCTCAATCTCGGTATCAATGGCAAATCCAAAAATGAGAGTCTGCAGAACGGGCACGGCGAATACAAACAGCAACGTCGATGGTTCGCGGCGGACATGAGAAAATTCCTTCACGAGAATCGCCCAGAACCCGGCCAGGATCCCCGGAGTCATCTTTTCTGCTGCAGGCCGCTTCACAGCTTGTGTCTGTTCTGGCAGAGCTACCTGCTCCCGGTGATCCAGTGATTCCCCCTCCGATCGTTGCTGACTCGCTGTCACAGTGGTGGGAACAGTGGCAACCTGGTGATTCAGTTCTTCTGCCCGGCTCAAGGTAACAAACACATCTTCCAGTGAAGGCGTGATGTGCCTGACCTGCACGGTCCCGAATTCGTGGGGCACCTGCCTGGTAAAATCATTTTTAGACAGACTCTGATCTGCGAGCACATGAATCGTCTGACCAAACAGAGTCGCATCCCTCACCCCGGGCATCTCACGAAAAGTAGTCAACAGTGTGGCAGGATTCGCTGTTTCAATCTCCCAGCGGGCGGTTCCATCCGGGGTAACCGTTGGTAATTGTTTGAGTTCATTCGGTTTGCCACAGACGATCAGACGCGAGTTATAGATATACCCCACATCGCTGCAGCGTTCTGCTTCGTCCATATAGTGAGTGGTGACAAACAGGGTCACCCCCTGCCCGGCCAGTTGAAACAGCAGATCCCAGAGATCGCGACGGGCCACCGGGTCGATCCCTGCGGTCGGTTCATCCAGAAACACGACCTGTGGTTCGTGAATGAGAGCACACCCCAGAGCCAGACGCTGCTTCCAGCCTCCCGAAAGATTCCCGGCCAGCTGATCCAGTCGATCCTGCAGTGATGTGAGTTCGATGATTTCCTGAAAGCGCTGCTCCAGTTTTTCAGGACTGAGCCCGTAGATGCGCCCATAAAATTCAATATTTTCCCGTACGCTCAGATCCGCATACAGACTGAAGCTCTGTGACATATAGCCAATATGTCGCTTGATCATTTCTGCGTCATCAACAATATCATATCCCAGAACCTGTGCCGATCCTCCCGTTGGTTCAAGTACGCCACACAACATGCGGATAATCGTCGATTTCCCGCTGCCGTTGGGGCCCAGTAAGCCGAATATGGCACCGCGCTGAACTGTAAAGCTGACCTGATCAACGGCTTTTAAAGAACCGAATTCCCGCGACAGCTGGTCGACCTCAATGACTGTTGTCATAATAATTACTCCTTCCCATGCAGCCAGACATCGGCGGCCATACCGGGACGGAGCAGTTTGTCTTTATCTGTAATACGGACTTTGATGCGGAAGACCTGCTTGGAACGTTCTTCGGGAGTCTGCACATTGCGGGGCACAAACTCCGCCTGGCGGGAAACAAAACTGACGCGACCTTTGAAGGTTTTATCGGGATAGCTGTCGATCGTGACTTCGACTTCCTGGTCGACTTGAATATCCAGATGATTTTCCGGCACGTAACAGCGAACCCACAGTGCATTCCAGTCCAGAATCGAAACCACGGGAACATTGCTGCCCACCAGGTCACCGGGTTGCAGGGTGACCGCTTCAATGGTTCCATCCAGCGGAGCAACAATTTTCAGTTCTTTGATCTGATCTTCTATCGTCTGCAGAAAGGCTTCCGCTTTTCTGACACTGGCGGCCGCCTGTTCAATGTCTTCCTTGCGACTCCCGTTTTTTAACAACTGCAACGCTGCTTCCGCCTGCTTTAACTGTGCCCGGGCCTCATCAATCTCTTCTTTCCGCGTTCCCTCTTTCAGGAGGTCCAGAGTTTTCTGTTTGACTTCTTTTTTAGATGCAGCAACCTGCATCTCGGTATTGGCAGTATCCAGTTCATCGGTTGAAGCCGATTTCTGGCCAAAGAGTGTTTCCACCCGCATCTGCTTGGCTTTTGCCAGGCGATATTCCGCATCTGCCAGATGAAGTTCTGCGACAGCCGAGTCAATTTCCTGCTGTCGGGGTCCATTGATCAGCAGTGTCAGACGCGCCTTGAGCTGATCGACTTTCGCAGCAGCTTCGTCAATTTCTTCCGTTCGGAAGCCGGCCACCAGTTCTGCATGCTGTGCTTTGACTTCAGCCAGTCCGGCGATTGCCTCGGCTCGTCGTTCGAGTAAATCATAAGGTTCGAGTTCGATCAGCAGATCGCCTTGGGAAACGGACTGTCCTTCTTCAATCAGCACCTGTTTCACACGTCCGCCGACGCGCGACCCGGGTCTGATATCATCGGCTTCGATAAAGCCGGAAACCCGTAGTGGGACATGACGATTCTGGCTGAACACCAGTGACACGATCAGCACCACACCGACAACTAACAATCCTGCTATTTTCTTCAAGTGGGTTACCTCATGTTACTCAAGCAAATCGTCTCAGGATACATAAACACATTTGGATATTCCCGTTGGCACGTGATCAGAGTGCATCTTACTCGAAACTGCGGGTAGACAGTAGCAATCACCCCTGCTCGTCAGGCAAGCTGCTGGAAAAGAGCCCCTGGAATCGCAATACGTTTAGTGCCCCGCCAAACTGTCACCACGCAACGACTGTTCTCAGATTCAGGATGTTCCCGTTATCTGCTGAATCAGATTGCACAAGAATCGGGCATCTTCTCAGCCTGTCTGCGGGAGTTTGATGATTCAAAAAATAATATACCGTGAATAAGGGTTAGTTCGAATAGCTTTATCTTGTTATTGCGTCACAAGATAAGCGCATTTTATCAGGCGTCACAAATTCCGCAGAACCGGTTTGGCACATGATTCGCTTTTCAGTAATTCACAATAATCATCAAACAGAAACATTCTCTTAAACAAGTGCCCTTATAACTCCGGGCGTTCAAAGAATGTGCTCGAAACTGTTTGATGAGCATATTGCCCACCTTTTTTAAAAGGAGAGATGGTGTCCCACTTACCATCTAGAAGAAGAGGAATGAGAAGAGGATTTACACTAATCGAATTAATGGTGGCGATTGCAACAATTGCCGTTCTGATTGCACTACTCTTACCAGAGATCCAGAAGGCCAAAGATGCCTCACTGAAATCAAGCCAGAAAGATGGCCCCTACTGGGTTTACCGTGAATACGAATACGCGGGTGGCCCTGTGATTTCCGAAATTTCCGGAACATATAAGCATTCGCTTCAGGAAATCCTGGATATGTATGCGATCAATCTGAAAAAACAGCAGAAACAGAATGAGCTGGAACTGGAGCAGATTGCTCAATTGGAACAGATGACTGACGAAGATGCCGTCGCCATCGCCCTGAAACCTGTTGAACCCAAAACACAACGGGTCCCCAGTTGGCACAAACGCCATACCGATCTGGGGGCTCAGGAGATCTCCAGAAAAGAGAAAATTGCGAAAACCAAACGGGCTTTGAAGAACTTTAAATTTGATCTGAGCCAGAATACAGCTTCCCTGGTCGCACGACGAAACCTGGTAGAAGCGATCGAAGAGTTAAAGCACGATTTAAAACAACTGGAATCGCAAGACTGATCCGGGCTTTGCCCCCGCTGACTACATTTAAAATGACTCTCCAGCAAAACAGGTGGAGCTTGATACGGTTATCAGGTTTCACCTGTTTTTTTCTTTCCCCGTGTTCCAATTTCATACTTTTCCAACTGTTTTTGTAGATATTTCAAACTTTTAAAAAGCGATCGTTTTTGGTGATGTTGCTCTTGGCAGAAAAAAGAAGACGCATTATAAATCCGCCTCTGTCGACTTCTGAATGAGTAAAACTCTCTCACTTCACATTACTCATTCTCAGGCACGACAGGATATGCAGTCGCATATCATATCTCAAAAAACCTACCATCCCATTCAAAACCGATTTTTATGCCATTCATCTTTCCTTGAATCAGCGTGGCTTTTCAAGGGTGTGTGAATTTTCAGGAATTGACTGATGCCTTCGCAGCAGTTCAGCTCTCTGAAATCGCGCTCCCGGAAAACGTGATTCTATTCAGAGATCGATAAAGGAGCACTCAAGATGCCCATCCTTGTACGGGTATGCCTGCTTACCGCAGTTAGTTTGTTTACGATTTCACAGTCAGCCTGTCAGCGTGGACCGAACGCCCAGTTGCGTCAGAGTATGTACCGCTCCCAGCAACTCTATGACCAGAATTCGGAACTTGCCATGCAGCGTGATCAGTTCCAGCAGTCTGCCAACGCTCTGCAGCACGAGCGGGATCAGTTGGCGATGCGGGCCCAGTCGCTGGAATCCAATCTGAATATCGCCAATAAACGGCTCGACAACCTGAATGCGGAACGTTCCGAAATGCAGCAGCGGTATGTCAGCCTGATGAAAAAAGCCAAAGGACAACCCAGCCCCCTGGATGGCGAAGCCACGCGACGTTTTCAGGAACTGGCTGACAAGTACCCCGATTTCGAATTCGATCCGATTACGGGCGTCAGTAAATTTCACTCTGACATCCTGTTCTCTTCAGGCAGTGATAACCTGAAGCCAGCAGCTCAGGAAATTTTGAACCAGTTTGCTGCCATTATGAATGATGGAAATGCCAAGCGATTAAATGTCCTGGTTGTTGGACACACAGACGATAAACCGATTTCGAAAGCCAGCACTCAGCGTCAGCACCGCACCAACTGGCACCTGTCGACCAACCGGGCCAACTCGGTCGTGCTCACGCTCTCCAAGTTCGGTGTGAAGCAGGAACGAATGGGAGCCGCCGGCTACAGTATGTTCCAGCCAGTTGTACCCAACCAGAACGATTCGGCACGACAGAAGAACCGTCGCGTAGAAATCTTTGTGCTCGCTCCTGATGCCGTGGTCGCCGGCTGGGATCCAAATCCCACGCTGTTAAATTAAACAATACATTAGCCAGTAATTTAAAAAACGGACTCGTTTCACCGAGTCTGTTTTTTTTTCGTTGATGCGTTCCGAACCACCATTGCGTGGAATTGATCAAATCCCGAAATAAGTTTTGATGCCGCTCAGAACGCTGTCGACGGCAACCGAAGCCAGGATCAGCCCTCCAATCCGGCTGACGACACTCGCTCCTGCATCTCCGATCAGTTTCTGAATTCGCCCCGCCAGCAACAGGAACCCGAGAGTGATGAGAAGGACCGACACCATTGTCAGTGTGGAGATCAACTGTTGTCCGATGTGAAAACGATGGTTATCAGTAATCAGTACAACAGCCATCATCGCGCCGGGAGAAGCGATCGAAGGAATTGCCAGAGGAAAAACGGCTTTATTCTGGTGTGCATTGATGTGTGTGGATTCTTCAATCTCCGCCTCCGGTTTGCTGTCACCAAAAATCATAGTTAAAGCAAACAGAAACAGAACGAGTCCCCCCGCAATCTGAAACGCGGCAAGGGGAATCTCAAGCAGATCCAGCATTATCTGTCCACCAACGATGAACAGCAGCAGGACCAGGCCAGCCGTGATGATCGCCTGGTACGCGATTTTCCGCTGCACCATTCTGCTCGTGCCCGCGGTAACCGCGATGAATACCGGAATCGAACCAATCGGATCGATGACGGCCCAGAGATACACAAAATCTCTGAAAATATCGTCCCACTCCATGCTGTATCTCGTCTTTCCTTTGAAACTGGATTCTTAATCTTCCGGTTTGTATTCTGGATTCAACTCAGCAGGGATCGCCGCCTTGACCTGTTTCTGCCAGCGATGCAGTGCCTGTGACAGTTCCTGCGTTTTTTCGGGGTGACTGCCGGACAGTTCCTTTGATTCCCCGATATCGAGCCGCGTATTGTAGAGTTCCTGATGTCCGTCTTCAAAAAACTCCAGCAGCTTCCAGTCTCCCTGTCGAATCACCGAGACAGGCGTTGTGCGAAACCGCTGCTGCATGCCCTGGTATTTTTGCAGATAAGCGGGGAAGTGCCAGAACAGACTCCTTGATTCCAGTCGAGTTTGCGGATCTTTCAGCAGCGGAACCAGACTTTCACCGTCCAATAGCTCACTTTCCAGAACCGGTATGTTCGTCATTTCCAGAAAGGTCGGATAGAGATCGACATTAATCACTGCTTCGCCGGTTGTACTTCCAGGCTGTGTGACGCCGGGCCACTTGATCAGCAGCGGTACACGGATTCCTCCCTCATACAACATCCCCTTTGAACCACGTAACGGTAACATGCTGGTGGCAGGCCCATACCCGCCATTATCGGATGTAAAAACAATGATCGTATTCTGATCAAGCTGCTGTTCCCGCAGGGTTTGCAGTACGCGGCCTATACTCTGATCCATGCTGCGTATCATCGCTGCATAAGTGGCATGTTGATGCAGTTTTCCGGCTGGCTTCGACTGGAAGTAAGCGATGTCCTCTTTTTTTGCCTGCAAAGGCGTATGGACTGCATAGTGTGTCAGATACAGAAAGAAAGGGGAACTCTGGCTGTCTTTGATGAATTGACAGGCTTCCGTGGTCAGACGATCTGTCAGGTATTCCCCCTGCTCTCCATCACTCAGCTGCGGGTTCTGATACGGACTGAAATAGCCGCCTCGCGGACTGCCCGTCTGATTACCGGCGATATTGACCTGAAAACCCTGCGAGAGAGGGGACTGACCCAGATGCCATTTACCCACGCTGGCGCAACGATAACCCGCCTGTGAAAGTCGATCGGCAATGGTCGTAAACCGGTCATCTAACACTCTGTTATTCTCAGCGGGAATCAACTTCCGATAACGGTCGTTTCCACGTGCCGGGTCCCCTACTGTGTAGACCCCATGCCGAGGCGTGTAGAGACCTGACATCAGACAGGCGCGGCTGGGCGCACAATTGGGTGCTGCTGAATAAGCGGCGGTAAACTTCATCGATTCGTCCGCCAGGCGGTCAATATGAGGCGTTTCGAAAAAATCACTGCCCATAAAGCCCACATCCCGCCAGCCCAGATCGTCAATAAAAAACAGGACGATATTGGGCCGTTGATTCTCTGCACTGGCTTGAGACAGCATCGAAAGATGACAGCAGAACAGCAGAGCGACCACCAGAGTGCGAAGCATCGGAATTCCTTCCAGCATGAAAAGGAGTGGTTTTTCCTGAATGGTTTGTTTACGATCAATGTCTGCTGACTATTCTAAGCTACTGCATGGCCCCTGTCATTGCTGCCGCTAGCCGAAGAAATCATTCCCGCCGACTGTGAGTTGCGACCGCTGTATTATTGAAAACCTGAAAACCCTGTGAGGAAGACTGTCGTGAAGAAAATCAAAGTAGGTCAGATTGGGGTCGGGCATCCCCACGCAGGTGGAAAAATGCAGGCGTTCCGTAAATCGGAAGAATATGAAGTCGTCGGCGTGGTCGAGCCCGATGAAAAGCTGCGGGCTTATGCCGCATCAACGGGTATTTACAAAGATCTGCCATTCCTGACACAGGAACAATTACTCAATATTGACGGACTGCAGGCAGTCGCCGTGGAGACACAGGTCCCTGATCTGTTGCCGACCGCGGAGACCTGTATAGCGGCTGGTAAACATATTCACCTGGATAAACCTGCAGGATTATCTCTGCCTCACTTCAAACGCATTCTGGATCAGGCGGCACAGAAGCATCTGCTGCTGCAGATGGGCTACATGTATCGTTATAATCCGGGCGTCGTTCTGCTGCGCGATCTGCTGCAGAAAGGCTGGCTTGGCGAGCCGTTCGAAGTGCACACCGTCATCAGCAAAAAAATGGATGCCGCCAGCCGCAAACAACTGGAACCACAACCGGGAGGCATGATGTTTGAACTGGCGTGCCATGTCATTGATCTGGTTGTAGAGATTCTGGGCCGCCCCGATCAAGTCACTGCGTTCGCACAACATGCGTCGGACATTGATGACACGCTACAGGATAACATGCTGGCGGTCTTCAGTTATCCGCGGGCACTGGCAACGGTCAAAACAAGCTGCAATGAAGTCCAGGGATTCGATCGACGCCATATCGTCGTCTGTGGTTCAGAAGGCACCTTTCACCTGCAACCATTTGGCAGGCCATCCGCGAGCCTGACACTAGCCCAGGCAAAAGGGAAGTATCGAAAAGGCCAGCAGGAAATATCCTTCTCAGGTTATACCCGCTATCAGGATGATGTTGCAGACATGGCGAAGATCATCCGCCGGGAAAAAGACATCGACTTTTCTTACCAGCATGACTACGACGTTCAGGAAACCGTCTTAAAGTCAGCCAGTCTGCCTGTCACCTGATCTGACTCGGCTCAGATCATCCCTGTTTCAACTGGCCATAGGCATATTGCGCTGAGGCGATGACAGATACGGTCTCATCCGTCTGCAGCAGTCGCTGCACTTCTGCTTCATCTTCCAGGGGAATGACAAACAGGTCTTCCACTTCATCACTGCTGACCCTGCTGAGCAGGCAGATCAGCGCCCAGTCTCCAGTCAATGCCATCTGCGTTGCTGCCAGAAGATCTCCTGGTTGACTGTCACGCAGCGGCTTGATCGCGTCCAGCGGTTCATGGCAGCGGGACAGAATCTGCAGTCCTTCACCCAGCGCGGAATCAATCTGTGTCAGCAGGACAATGCGTCCATCCTGGGCCACCAGATTGCGGGCGGTTTCCAGTACGCTGCCCAGTTGATTCCACTGATGACCGGTGGGACCATCCTCGACGGCAATGACGATCATTTCCGACTTGTATTCCGGCTCCAGTTTCCAGTACTCGTCCAGTAACTGCTTGGCTTTTCGGAACGTGGCTTCGAGGCTGCCAAATACAATTTCAGAGACTGATTGACCACCTGCGGGGATAACCTGCAGGCTGTACTGCAGCCCCAGCATCCAGCCGATCTCGTCGATCAACTGCCGCAGCGGTCGACTTTCTGCAGGAGTCAGTTCGCGGTGTGACTGTCCGCGGCTTTTGATAATCGCTTCCTGGGAGGAGAATCCCGGATAGATGGAACTGCCGCCACCGGCATAGCCGATTAACGGATCAAAGCCAACCTTTTCAATTGGCAGAATGAAATCCGCTTCAAGCAGATGCCTCGACAGATAAATTCGTTCTCCCCCGGCTGAGGTTCCCAGGTAGCCGACTTCTTCTTTGGAATCCGGAGCATGAATCACCCACGACGCCTGTTCCTGCAGTTCAGAGTTGACTGCTGCTTTTAATTTCTCCTGCAGCATACTCGATTCTGAACTTGTCTGCAGAATGGTCACATCACCAGCTTCGATTCCACAATCACTGAAGTAGTCCCAGACGCTATTAATAATCTCAGCAGCAGCGGGTGCCTGATAATCGACGGCAATCGTGATTTTATCTCCGGGGACTACCGCCAGATCCAGCGGTGGTAATTCCAGGGGACTGTTTAAGACCTGCTTCATTCGGGAAGCTACATCGTCGATGCCGGCAGGTGCCTGATGATAATGGATCAGACGCTCGGACGGAATTTCACATTGAAATGTACCGTTAAAACCATAATTCAATTCTATGTTGACAGTTTCCGTCATCGAAGCTGTTTCATCCCACTTGACTCGACTTAGTTTCGTACTGATTCAACTGAGAATCGTGTTTTTTACGAATTGGAGAGTTGAATTCCGTTAAAAAGGAACCAACACAGGAATGTTAGCGGTTTAGAGGTGATTTCTACAGGATATCTGATCACAATATTAGAAAGTCACTGCAGATTGCAGCATCAGTCACATTCCGGTTTGAGGGATTTTTGCCGGGTTCGCTACAGGAAGGTCACCATGACAGAAGACGATCAATTAATGATTCGAATTCAAAGTGGTGAGCTGCGCGCATTTGATGAGCTGGTTGAGAAATACCAGGGTCCTCTGATTGGTTTTTTTTTCAGAAACACCCGCGACTCACAGATTTCGGAAGATCTGTCCCAGGAAACACTGCTACGTGTCTATAACCAGTCGTGGGACTATCTGCCGCAGGGACGTTTCCGGGGCTGGATGTACCGGGTGGCCCGTAACCTGATGATCGACAATATCCGGCGACAGTCACACGATGCATTAATTAAAGCCTATACAGGCAAGCAGGCAGATGAAGATGATTCGCTCAATCGCCTGGCCAGCGAAGTCGTTTCGCCGGAAGAGAAGGCCAATGTCAAAGAGCTGGCGTTGATTGTCGATGAACTGCTGGCAACGATCCCGGAAGATCAGCGGTTAACTTTCACACTGCATCATTATTCTGAACTGACACTGAATGAAGTTGCAGAGGTGATGGAAACAAATCTGGCCACAGCCAAGAGTCGACTGCGGCTGGCCCGGGAAAAACTGCGAGAGAAGTTGACGCTGATGGGCGTGACAGGCCCTCAAAAAAATTAAATTGCTGGTATAATAGAGAGAATTTCAAAAAGAATTGAACCCGATCGAAGCATGCTGCGTTGACTCCCGCGGGCCGACACAGTCGCTTTCTTTTCACTAACACAAACAGTACGGAGTAGAGGGGATGAGCTATTTCAGTCGGCTCACTGACATTGTTACCTGTAATTTGACTCACCTGCTGAATAATGCGGAAGATCCTGTTAAGGAGATCGAGCAGATTATCTCTGAGATGAAAGAAGGGATCGCAGGCGCTAACCGCAGTGTGAAAACCGCGTCTGCAAATGAACAGGCGATTCAGCAGGAACTGGCTGATTATGAGAGTCAGATCTTTCAGTGGAAAGAAGCAGCGAAAAACGCGTTGGGAATGGGTGATGAAACAGAAGCACGGAACTCACTGGTGCGCAAACAGGAAGTGGAAGACTTGAAAGCCGGTCTGGAACAGCAGCATCGGGCCGCTGTCGCGACCTGCGAGCATTTGACCACGACCCTGCATGCCCTCGAAGCCAGATTAGCTGAAGCCCGACGCAAGCAGGTGGAATTAACGGAACAGACCGGACTGTCAGAAACATCGGCGCAAAGCACCTCGAATACTACAGATGCCGAGTCATCCCTGAATCCTTCCCGTTCTGAACAGATCGATTCGGAACTGGCTGAATTAAAGCGGGAACTAGGCCAGTAACAGGAGGTCTGGAGTTGTCTGGCCCGGATTTACACCCAGTGAATCTGAATTCGCTATAACCCGTTTAATCGTTTCGCCTTATGGAACTGCGGCACCTGCCAATGTGAACATTCGTTTTCAGGCACAAATAGTTGCTTAAGAATGGATCATTCAACAAGATGGTACTTGCAACCGATCAGTTCTAATTTAGAATTAAATATAGATAACTGGGAGATCTGGAAGAACTTCCTGATCCCTGGTTCTGGTTCTGATCACAATTTCCGGAGAAGGCTCCGGAATGGCTGATACGATTAATAGAACCCGCATGTTCTTCTCAAAGGCTTTTAACTAACGGGTTTCAAGTTTGAAACAACTGAAATTCCGCGGTTAATTGTCCGATGACGAATTACACACATCCTCAATTCCTAATTTACATCAATGATGTTGGAGTCGTGCCACCATGGCCAAAAAATATCTGAACCTCGAAGAAGCAGCCGCCGAGCTGGGCATGGAAAAAGAAGAATTGAACCGCTTACGGGAAGCGGGAGATATTCGTGGTTTTGCCGATAGAGGTGCCTGGAAATTTCGCATGGAGGATGTGGAAGAATTAGGACGCAGCCGCCAGGCGGATTCCGATCCTGCAATTCCCCTGTTCAACAATGAGGACCTGGAAGATGACGACCTGTTCGACTCTGCCATTCTCGACAACGATGACATGACTCTGGAATCAGACAGTGTCATTGATGAAGATGAAGTTGGCGAACAGGCAACCGTAATCCGTGGCAGTGTGCACGATGACGACGATGAACCAGTCGAACTCAGCAGCTCCGACAGTGATGTGCGACTCGTGGTTGACGATGGTGACGATCTGCAGTTGGACAGTGAACCGGAACTGGTTGCCGTGGGTGAAGATTCAGACAGCGATGTGCGTCTGACGGATGATTCGAGTATTGACCTGGGCAGCGACAGCGATGTCAAACTGGTGGAAGGTGACTCAGAACCAGACTTTGAAATACTGGATCTGGAATCTGGCAGTGACAGCGATGTCAAACTCGTCGCCGACGATTCCAGCCCGATGGGCAGCGAAAGTGACGTCGCTCTGATTGGAGAAGACTTCGACCTGGGCAGCGACAGTGATGTGGCGCTGGTGTCTGACGATAGCGATGAATCGTCGATCCTCGCGGAAGACAGTGGGCTTTCTCTCGCTGAAGACAGCGGGATCTCTTTAGCATCCGACAGCGGCATTTCTCTGGCAGGACCACTGGACAGTGGGATTTCACTGGAATCCGCAGATGAAAGCGGTATTTCTCTCGTCGGGGATGACGCCAGCGGGCTTTCACTGCAAGGCGATGATAACGGCAGTGACATTTCCATCACAGCCGACAGTGGTATTTCACTGGAACCGTTCGACGTGGAAGACGATGAGCAGACTTCCCCCATGATGTCAGCCAGTGCAGGGAAAGATGCGACCATGGAAATCCCGGCACTGGATGATGACGATGATTTCGCTGACAGCAGTTTTGATCTGGAAGACACAAATTCCGATACCAGCGTCCTGATGGTGAATGATGATGCCGGTGGTTCATCAGGATCTGTCATCCTGGATTCGGATGATGATGATGGTGAGTCGGCGATTTTTGATGACGATGAGTTCGCCAGTGATGACGGTATATCAGATGTCTTCGATGACGAAGATGACTTCGACGATATCTACGATGCCGACGATGATGATTTCGATGACTCTTTCCAGAGTGGTGAAAGCCATGCCGAGTTTGTCGCTCCCGCATCTTTTGCCGGCGGACGAGGCGCAGCGATGGCCGCTCCCGAAGCAGAATGGGGAGTCGGAACTTTTGTGGGATTAGGCATTTCAACATTGTTAATGAGCATCTGCGGACTGATGATGTATGACCTCATCCGTACAATGTGGCATTACGATGAGCCTTCCGCAGTCAGTTCGCCCATACTCGAAATGATCCGCGGACTGTTTTAATTAAAGTCCGCTGTCCCTCATTCCAACCTGAGATCAGTTGCTTACTCACAGCAGTCTGCTGCGCTGATATTCTGAGCGATCAGAAACAGCAGACAGTTTTTTTCTGCTTCTCACCAGATGTTAACGCTGTGGTCGGGACTCAGGCGGATCAGGTTTCTATAATGGAAACCATAACGTGATACCCGCCCTGACCACACTGCTTTGAACTGGTGAAAGATTATGTATCAGAAATCCCTGTGTCTCCTCGTTCTGCTCGCTCTTGTTATTTCATCCCCCCTGCAGGCGGCTGAGCGTACGCTGCGCTATCGTGATCGCAAACCTCAGGAATACAAACTGACGGCCCGTGCCAGCAAAATTGACCCCCGCACGAAAGAACATCCGGAGATCGATTATGTTTTCGAAGCGAAAGGTAAGCCCCAGGATGTGGAACATGCCGTAGTAGATACCCGCGTCAAGCCACGCGGCAAACTGGTGATCTGGCTGATGGGTTATAACAGTCAGCTGTTTGATCGACTCTCCAGCTACGGCCTGCATGCCATTCAGGTACATTACGCCAACCGCTGGTTCTCCAAGGTCTGTCGCGAAAATCCGGTTGGTGAAACCTGTCGTGGCAATGTCCGCCTGGAAGCGGCGACCGGGGAAGATTATAGCGATCAGGTGTCGATCCCCCACCCGGACGGCATGAAAGAACGGGCGCTGCAGTTTGTGAAATGGCTGGCAAAAGAAAATCCACAGGGGCAGTGGGATTATTATCTGACGCCCGATGGGAAAGACCTTCGCTGGGAAGACGTAATCATGGCAGGCAGTTCGCACGGTTCCACAACCGCGGCCCGGTTCGCGAAACATCAGAAGGTCAGTCGCGTCGTCATGTTCTGTGGCCCGCGTGATCAACTGCAGAACTGGCAGATGCTGCCTTCCGCGACTCCCACCAATCGCTACTTCGGTTTTTCTCATGTGCTGGATGGCGGTTGGACTGCCGACCATTACTGCCGTTCCTGGGAACTGATTGGTCTCAATGAATTTGGCCCGATCGTGAATGTGGACAAGGCAAAGCCACCCTATGGAAATACCCGGCGACTGATTACCGACTTCGATGTCAAAAACAATACCCGCCGCGCCCATTCCTCGGTCGTACCAGGCGGGAGTGCCGGCAAGAATGCGCAAGGTCAGTATATCCATGAAGCAGTCTGGCGTTACCTGTTTACCGAACCGGTAGACAAAGTAGGAAAGCCGGTGCCACTGGATCCAGGTTGTGAGAAAAATCAGCGCGACAGCTGATGAATGAAGCGATCGACGGTTTCAGCGAACAGGAAACACGGTTCTTGCGCTGCATCTTAGTTTATTGCATGCTCGACTCTCTTCAAGCGAAGGGTAATCGTCCCCAGACCTGAATGACACGGGGGACTCCGGACAATGTTCTGGGGTCTGCAGCATAGTCATAGAGTTCTTTGACGATCTCATCGATCTCCCCTGGAGTGGCAAGGTCATCCTCGAGAATCGCGTCGGCAATGTTTTCCATGGTGAGGCCATTCAGTTGTTTAACTTCACCCTGCAGACCTGTGGGCTGAACGACTGAAACCTTCAGATTTTGAATGCCACAGTCATGCAGGATTCCCGGAAGACGCTGTCCGATGTTCGGGTCGCCGCCTCTGTGACGAACGACCGTGTTGTATAAATCGAAGAACTTTTGAAAGGCAGGACTCTCCGGGTAGTTGAACGAACCACTGAAGTCGATGTCTTCCACAACCAGAAAACCGGTGGGACGCAGTTGTTTCAGAAACGATCTGACTGCCGAGACAGGATCTCTCAAGTGAGTGAGCAGAAATCGGGAGTAAACCAGGTCGAATTCCGGTGTCGCTGAAATCTCGCTCGCATCGGAGAGACGGAATTCAATATTCGTGAGCCCCTGCTCTGCTGCTTCCTGGCGTGCGATCGACAGTTTGGTCTCATCGATATCAACGCCTACCACTCTTCCCACCGGCGCCACTCGACGGGCCAGCTCGCATGTGACATCACCACCGCCACAACCCACATCCAGACAGGTCATGCCTTCCGTCAGATTGACCTGGTCAAGTAGCGTGCCTGTGCTCTCTGCCATCACACGTCCCAGCACGCGAAGGCGTTCCCGCCCCTCGACGCCGCCGCGGATTACATATTGAGTTTTTCGGTTCATAAGCTCACGCATGAATTATCTTTTCTCTTTATCGCAACCTGAATTGATGTAACTTTCCTCCCTCAAAGCAGGTAACGTTGAACTCTCAACAGATTCACGTATTATTACTCGATTGGAATTTATATTTTCAATAAAAAAACAGTCAAACTCGCCCCGTTAAGTTTCCAGCCAGATCCACCATCTTAAATTCTCTATCTCATTGCCTGTTTCTGAGCTGAACCGACGCTCAAACACCTCACAATCTCACTCTGCCTTTTATGTAGACAACACAGAATTTCACAAAACTGAAAACACACTTCTCTCTTTCGATACGCGTAACTTTATCAAAATATTAAATAAAGCTCGAATTTTGAAAATATTCTGTAGTCTGGCCCCGATTACTGGAATCTAGTTAGAAGGGGGTCTGTATTACAGTGTTTATACGCGCATCCAATCAGAACTGAATTATCTGATGAACGAAGTCATTTTGAACAATGAATTTTTCCAACAGTTACTTAAGCATCAGGGGCAGTTGCATGCCTATGTGCTTTCTCTGGTTGGAAATACGTCCGATGCCCACGATTTACTACAAGACGTGAATCAATGTCTGCTGGAGAAACAAAGCAGCTTTACGCTGGGTACGAATTTCCTGGCCTGGTCACGAAAAGTAGCATTCTTCAAGATTCAGTCATACTGGCGCGATCAGAGCCGCAACCGTATGTTATTCGACGATGAGCTGCTTAACAGCATGTCTGAAACCATCGAATGCATGCCTGATTTATATAACGAACAGATAGAAGCACTCAAAACGTGCATTACCCACTTACCGTCAGACAAACAGATACTCATGCAGCAACGATACGGACAGTTTCTGCCTCTGAAACAGATTGCTGAATACTGGGGAAAATCAGAAAAAGCGATAGGCGTGATGCTGCTGCGTGTCAGACTGCGGCTGCAGGATTGCATCCAGAAATCCATCGCAGCGAGGTCCCGCATCTGATGATTAGAGAAAATTCAACCAGCTGGGAAGACCCACTCCCGAAACTGGTGGCCCTGTATTTCGATAACCAATTGAATGAACGCGAATTGAAGCAGTTGCAAACCCGGTTAAAGAGCGATCCGGAAGCACGCATCTTCTTTGTTCAGTTTTCTGCCCTGCAGACTCAACTGGAATGGATCCATACCGACTCATCCTCTCCGCAGGAGATGACACACTTACCAGGGTCAATCTATTCCAGAAAAAAGAACTGGAATCTCATTCTATATGTCACTTGCTGTGTCTGTCTGGTTCTGGGGGGACTGTTCTCCATGCACCTGATGACACCCGTTGCCCACGTATTTCCGGAACCCGGCAGTGTTTGGAGTTCTGGCAATATCACGACGGAAGAAAAATTGCTGCCCGGTTCTCGCAGGCATTTGTTAAGAGGGGCGATCGAAATTCGCTTCACTTCGGGATCAGTTGTGAATCTGAAGGCTCCCGCGCAGTTTACCGTTCACAACTCAAATGAAATCTTCCTGCAAGCAGGAAAGCTGGTAGCTGATGTCCCGGAATCAGGTCACGGGTTTACTGTGGAAACGCAGACGGGAAAGATTATTGACCTGGGTACTTCGTTCTCCGTAAATGTCGGTGCTGAACTGAACACGGAAATCAAAGTCTATCGCGGCAAAGTCCAGGTCGCAGGTTCCAAAGAGACAGAACCGCCTCGTGAGATCCGGGCAAATGAAGCGGTTCAGATCGATTCGGTTACGAATTTGATTCAACCCGGGGATTATACCAGTAGTGATTTTATCCCACTCATTTCGCGAGATTATACGGTAGATCAATTTTCTGATAATGTCATTTTTCAGGAACAACTGCCCGATCAGATTGCGCAGGGCGAATTCCAGATGCTCGAACGGGACGGAGCGATTTTTCTGTTCCCAGAAAAACGCGATATTCTGCTTTCGGAGAATTTGCCGGTCTCAATTACTCAACCTGGCGACTACCGGGCAGAAGAGCAGATTGAAAAAGAAACCGATTTTGTCTCGCGAGGCATGAAAGTGGATTGCTATCGGATTTACTACGATCCCGCCAGCAATCATCGTGACATGATTCGTGCTGAAGGAGTGGTTCATTTTCATCAGCCCATACTTGGTTTGATCACGACAAAGACACGCCTGCTTGAGACAGACTCTGTCTTAAACCCGCTGTGTGCCGGTGGCAATTGCCCCCCCATTCAACATCAGGAAGTCGAAGCCCGGGTCGCAGAAGATGGCACGCATCAGGACATACTGAGTCTGTCAGAAGATCGCAAAACACTTAAATTTATTTTACATACGGGAACCAAATATGTTGACGAATTTCGTGTTCTGGTTGCCAGCCCCTGATTTTATTCAGCAAACGTAAATTTTTTTAATCGCTGAAGCTCATCGTTCACACGCTGCATCTGAAAGAGTGTTGTGTGTCATAAATAAGTCATTATCTATTGCCTGTTCACAAGGAGACACTTATGCAAATTCCTCGACCTGCAAATCGCCATCGCGGCTTCACACTGATTGAATTACTTGTTGTAATTGCCATTATCGCAATTTTGATCGCACTGCTATTGCCCGCCGTCCAGCAGGCTCGCGAAGCCGCTCGCAGGAGTCAATGCAAAAACAACCTGAAGCAAATTGGTCTGGCTCTGCATAATTACCACGACACGCATCGTGTCTTCCCGTCGGGAGTTGTCTCCAGCAATAATCTGGCGTGGAGTACGATGGTCCTGCCATTCATTGATCAGGCTCCGCTCTATAACCATATCAGTACCGCGACAGATAGTTTCGCTGAGCCGTGGGAAGACGCGAACTATGATGGCACACTTGACGATCCCATTGATGAAGCTAACACGGTCATTCCGGCGCTACTGTGCCCCAGCGACACGACGGGGGGCCGGAACTCCAAGATCGGCAATTACGGAACGTCTAACTACATCGTAGCCCACACCGCTTCCAATGCCGGGGAGACTGCGGACGTCTTAGCATCGTTTTACGAAAACTCCAGTCGCAGGATGCGAGACTACACCGACGGATTGAGCAATACGGTTCAAGTTGTAGAGCGAACTGGCCAGGGAACGTATAAAGGGTCGATCTGGATCGGGCGACGCGATGGGATAGACGTTTTTGAAATCTGGACCCGAATTGATCGGATATCAAACGATGATCACTATCGCCCCAATGGTACCATCTGGGCTGCCACAAGCAGCTTGCACGTTGGTGGGGCGCACGTGTTGATGGGTGATGGGAGGGTCCGTTTCGTAAGTGAAAATATTTCAATCGAAACCTGGGCCGCGCTGGGCACAATTAATGGCGGTGAAGTCATCGGAGAATTCTAATCACCTTTTACATGTCACATGCAAGGAGACACTTATGCATATTCATCGATCGACAAAACGCATTCGCGGCTTCACATTAATTGAATTACTTGTTGTGATTGCCATTATTGCAATTTTGATCGCCCTGTTGCTCCCAGCGGTTCAACAGGCGCGCGAAGCAGCCCGCCGATCCCAGTGTAAAAACAATCTGAAACAGATTGGTCTGGCGTTCCAGAACTATCACGACACATTTAACATGTTCCCTCCCGGTTATGTTGACGAGCGGGGCTCAGGTGGAACACTTGCAGATAACGAAGGGCACTGGGCCTGGAGCACAATGATCTTGCCCTATCTCGATCAGGCCCCCCTTTATAACCAGATGAACCCCGGCCCAATCACCCCTTCAACGGCTTTGAATGATGCAGCCATCCGCACCAGCATGCAACAGCCACTCGCCGCCTTCCGCTGCCCCTCTGATACCGGACCAGCTCTGAACGGAAATGCCGGCCAGGAAATCCAGGCGGATAGTGGAACGAATTACGGTCTCCCTGTGTCAAACTATATTGCTTCCAATAACAACCGTACCTTGCGGCAGTCTCGTTCATCGAACGGTGCTAACGGTGGTTCAGGGGCCACAGGCGCGTTCTGGCGCGACAGCAATTTGCGATTTCGTGATATCACGGACGGAGCGAGTAATACAATCCTGGTCGGAGAGCGGTCCTATAAAGTAGGTACCGTCGATTTTTATGCAGGAACTCTTTACGCGGCTCGTGAATTTGGTGGAACGAATGGACCGGAGCAGGCGAGTGGAAACCAGGGGCTGATTGCCATCTTTGGCGGCTCGACGTATTCCATCAACCCGACCAATCCGTCAAACGTGGCGACTCGTCAGGCCTACAGCAGTCAACATACCGGCGGAGCTCATTTCGGGCTCGGAGATGGTGCGGTACGGTTCATCAGTGAAAACATAAACCTGAATACAGACGATGCCGTCAACAGTACGCTGGAAAGTTTAATCGGGGTTGCCGATGGTCAGATCCTTGGGGAATTCTAACCATCTTCACTGAGGAATCGTCATGCCTGTAATTCGGGTTCGATTTGTCGAACGGTCTCGCGTTAGCGGGGGCTTTCGATGATCGAAACCCGAATTTTCAATGATGGTGATTTATTTTAGTATCGCTGACCTGGAAATTGCATGAGCCGTTTTGCTTGAGTAAATATATTGCAGTTAAAGGATCATAGTCATGATGCGCAGGATTTTAAGTTTGTGCTTATTGAATTGTTTCACCTGTCTGATAATGTCAGGTTGCGGGAATGCGGGCCCAGAACTTGCTACCGTAACCGGTAACGTCACTCTCGATGGAAAACCCGTACCTGATGCACGGGTTGATTTTTCCCCGCAGGAAGGACGTGCTTCGGTCGGTACAACAAATGCCGAAGGCGTTTATGAATTACAGTACTCCCTCGAAAAAGAAGGGGCAGTGATTGGTTCGCATAATGTCAAAATCACCACGGAACGTGCGACAACAGGTGGTGAAGGTAATGAACCGCTGGTACCCGGTTCCAAGGAACTGCTTCCATCAGTATATAATTCGAATAGCCAGCTGACTGCCGAAGTCACATCAGGTGAAAATGTCATTGATTTTTCTCTCCAGAGTCAACCCGACTAACAGGAATCACACAAACAAAAAAGGGCGGCTGATCTTAGATCAACCGCCCTCTCGCAGTTTCAATTTTCAATTACTGAAAACTCTTCTGGCGTCTCGTTGACTAGTTCGAACAAGTCGGAGCAGGTGCCGTGCAAGTCTTAGGTGCTGGAGCCGTACAGGTTGGCTCGGGGCAGCAGGTGGGCACGGGTACCTTGCGGCATACTTGTCTCGGCACACATCGTGTTTTGGTCACACAAACAGTTCGCGGTACACACTTGGTTCGGGTGACATACCGTGTGCAGCAGACCTGCTCACAGGTAGTGTAAGGAACTTTGCGGGTACAGGTCTGTTGCTCATAGCTGCAGGTGGTGTAGGGAACCTTGCGGGTCCGGCATTCTGAAACCATGGTGCAAGTGGTGTAAGGAACCTGTTTGGTCACACATTCTTCTTTCCAGCAGCAGGTCGTGTAAGGAACCTTACGGGTTCGGCATTCACGGACCATCTGACAGGTCGTATAAGGAACCTTCTTGGTTCGTGTTTCGCACTCATAGCGAACGCAGGTGTACGGTACCTTCTTGGTAATCGTGCAGGGAACTCGCTCACATACTGTGTAAGGAACCCGCTCGGTTTTGCACTCGCGTTCGTAAGTTGTGCAGCAGACTTTGCGGGTGACCGTCTTGGGACACCAGACTCGTCGGCAGATCGTAGTGCCGGGGCACTGAACTTTAACTGTTTTGCAGCAACCAGGTTTGTAGATCGGGCAGCAGGAGCTGCAATCGTATTCCCAGGTTCCTGGTTCACAGACACATTTATCGACAACTGGTCCCGGGCAATGCTCGGTGACTGTTTTCCATTCGCCACAGCAGACTTCTACATCGTGCCAGGTATGAACGGGTTTGCAGATCGTACGGCAGACATCCCGGTAACAGGTTTTGTAATTGGTTTTGTAGATCGTGCAGCACACATCACGGTAGTGTGTTTCACAGATCGGACGGCGGACGGTGTAGCAGACATCCCGGTAGCAGGTGTTATAAACCGGCTTGCAGACTGAGTAGCAGACATCTTTATAGCAGGTGTTATACACCGGGCGACGACGTTTGCAGGTCACAGTTTTATAGCAGGTTTTATACACAGGACGGCATACATTGTAGCAGACCTCTCGGTAACAGGTCTGATACACGGGCTTGCAGACCGTGTAACATTCATCACGGTAGCAGGTCTTATACACATTCTTGGTATACTGCACGGGAACTTTTTCACAGACAGTATCATAGACTGTCTTCTGGCAGGTATAGTTCTGCTTTTCCCATACGGTTTCGACAACGGTTTTATAGCAGGTACTTGAGCACTCTTTGGCAGCACAGTAATCGCCACAAGAAGTACATGCCTCTGTGGGACAACACTTGTATCTACCTGCTCCCAGGTAACCTGCCTGGGCTTGCTCCCCAAAGCAGGCCATGATCATAGCGGCCGCCAGAAGGGGAATCCAGGTTGCATTCTTCATCGGTCTATTCCTCTACATGAGTAATTCAGCAAACAAAATTGAAAACTGGAAACAGTTAGAATCTACTTCGTCATCAAACTTGGCACTGCTTAACCGATACCCCCATTTCTCCACAGCTTACCACCTATCCCGTTCACTGAAGTCACCACAAACCATTCGACCACTACAATCGATACCTGGCAGCCAATCAGCGCACAGCTTGATCGGTTCTCCTCAAACGGTTATGACTTTTGTGCCGATAGGAATGATCTAAGAGCCTGACTGGTAATCTCCAAAAGCTGCCGGAAGATTTGCAGCTAAGACTCGATCAACGAATGCCTGCCTGTTATCCTCAAATGACTCAAGGAACGTCTAATCTGTGTTCAATAGTAAAGTGAGACATTTAAATGAAGTTTGGCATTTGTCAGGAATTGTTTGTTGGCTGGGACTGGGAAAAACAATGTGATCTGATCGCTGAGATCGGTTATACAGGGATCGAACTGGCACCGTTTGCATTCGCCGAGCGTCCCTCTGATATTTCTGCAGAACAGCGGGCATTTCTGAGAAAAACAGCAGAGGATCGCGGGCTGCAAATCTTTGGCCTGCATTGGCTTCTGGCAAAAACCGAAGGCCTGCATCTGACAACCGCCGATGCGGCCGTTCGAAAGAAAACAGCCAGTTACCTGGTTGAACTTGGGGAGTTATGTGCGGACCTGGGAGGCGATTTAATGGTCTTCGGATCTCCCTTCCAGCGGAATATTGAAGAAGGCATGACGCGTGAGCAGGCTTATGCAAATGCGGCGGAAGTTTTCCGAAACTGTCTGCCTGCCATTGGCGAACGTGGTGTGCGAATCTGTATGGAACCGCTGACTACCAAGGAAACAGATTTTGTGAATACCTGCGCCGAGGCGCTGGAACTGATCGACATGGTCGGGGCCGACAATTTTGTATTGCATCAGGATGTGAAAGCGATGCTCGGCGCGGAAACGGAATCGATCCCTGAACTCATTCACAAATACGACACAAGAACAGGTCACTTCCATGTGAATGATTCCAACCTTCTGGGTCCCGGCATGGGAGAGACCGACTACCATCCGATCTTCAAAGCGCTGAAAGAAAGTCGATACGATGGATGGATCTCGGTAGAAGTTTTTGACTATGAACCTGGCTGCGAACACATCGCGCGCGAAAGTTTTCGCTATATGAAAGAGGTCTGGGAAAGTGTCTGAACGACTCAAAACAAGCGTTGAGGCAAAAAAATTTTTGAAAACCTCAAAATAATTCCAGCCCCTTTTTGATGTCGTTTTGAAATGAAGAGCGCTTGTCATATAACAGCGCCTGTGAAAGACAAAGACATTCACGTTAAAACAGAATGATCGATTTTACCCTATTTTTGTAGGGTGAAATCGATCTCTTTTTTTAAACGACACACGCAGCACGCGTACGCATTAATGATTTATTTTGTGATTTCTTTTTTAAACGCTCTTGACGAGTCGGTTTACATCGAACAGAAAAGATGCTTTTAGTAAGAGAATTGGCTTGCAGAATTTTTCGAAATATTTACGATGATGGCCATTAAATAGATGTAAGTCCTTAGTGCGTAATGAGTGTCAATTAAAAATTCGTTTTAGTTGAAAATCATTCGTTTTAAACGGGGACAAACATCGGAGTTTGTCAAGGTTGACAGACTTCAAATTCTTATTCGTTGTGGCAGACCTTTGCCGACTTATAGCCCGGAGCCAGCGGCAAGGCAGCCCTCGTTTAACTCTCAAAGGAGGATTTGCGGTGGCAAAGAAAAAGGCAAAGAAAGCAGCGCCTAAAAAGGCAGCACCAAAAAAGAAAGCAGCCCCAAAGAAAGCTGCTCCAAAGAAGAAAGCAGCCCCTAAGAAAAAAGCAGTGAAAAAGAAAGCTGCTCCAAAGAAGAAGGCTGCTCCTAAAAAAGCTGCTAAGAAAGCCGCCCCAAAGAAAAAGGCAGCTGCAAAGAAAAAAGCAGTTAAAAAGAAAGCTGCTCCAAAGAAAAAAGCCGCTAAAAAGAAATAGTAATATTTCTGTTAGCAGCAGGAAACAACAAGCCATAACGAGTAAGAAGCGATCGGTTTTTCGATCGCTTCTTCTATTTCAACGACAGGACATTCAAAGAACGTAAGTCCTGAAACGACTGTTACCCGACCCAGGTATTCATTAATACACATCCCTCATTCTTATGCTGGCACCATGACTTGATTTAACGCTACAATCAAATCTCGATTCATTCGTGATTCTGATCAGACGGAAAGTGTACTTGCATTGAATCATCTCAGTACCGAACGCCTTCTAAAACCCAAACGAAAACTGTGGCGTACCCGATTTAAGATGGCGCGAAACACAATGTGTTTTGCACCACGAATTTCTAATAGCGATGTGTGCCAGCCTGCAGTCTCTGAAGAAGAATTACAACATTGGGGCGAATGCATTCTGCTCTCCGATTCCACCGCGGTCTTACATCGAGACGGGACAGTTACACGACGTGCTCATAATATAACCGCGCTCTACGCCAATGAATCTCTGGCGCACTGGGATGAAGTCTACCGTTTTTATGATCGTCAGACAGCACTGCATAAGATTCAGACCGCTAATGTTTACCTGCCAGACGGCAGCGTCAGAAAAGCAAAGAAGGTGGTTCAACCGTATGGACAGACAGCGGTCAACTTTTATCCGCTCCGTCCCGGTGTAACAGTTGAACTGGAAGAACAGCAGGACTACTTTATCCCGGATCGAATCGCCGCTTGCCTGTGGGGACAGGAGTACTTTCAGTTTTCCATTCCCTGTCGACGGCTGCGTTATACCGTCGCTGTCGCGGAACCGTTTACGCTCCACTACCGATTACACCTCACCGACCTGGAGCCCCAAACCTGGAAGCACGGTTCGTACCAGGTTTACCAGTGGGACCTGCATGATCTGCCAGGATACGAAACCGATGACGGCACTCCGCATCCGCGCGAGGTACTGCCCTGGGTTGATCTCACTACACTGGCCTCCTGGGAACCGATCAATCGCTTTTACCTGAATGATCTCGAGCCACCTGAAAAGACACCGAGCCAGATTCAAAAATTGTCTACGGAACTGATTCAGGAAGAGCAGACGGAAGAAGAGAAAATTTTCACTGCTTACAAATACGCATCAGAAGATGTCCGGTATGGTCGCCACCCGAATGAACTCACTCTGGAAAAAACACGCGAAGTAGGTTCGATGCTTGAGGACATGCGCGGCGACTGCAAAGATAAATCTTCGCTGCTGGTCTCCCTGCTCAGACACCTGGGCATCAAATCTTCGATCGCCATTCTACTGACGCGCATGAATGGTTCAGCAGCGTTACTCCCCGGTGCACGTTTCGATCATGCGATTGTCTCTGTTACCACATCAAGTGGCGAACGTCTGTGGCTGGACCCCGCCGGTGGTCCGGTGACCTTCAAAGACATTCCGTTTAATGACCAGGGGACCCAGGCCCTGTTACTGAATCGTGAAGGTGGCGAACTCACAACCATACCGGAAGGTGGTCCTGAGAAGCATCAGATTAATCGTGTCTGTAAGGGGATTCTCGCAGACGACTGCAGCTACCAGTTCACATCGGAAGTTACGACATCCGGTGATACGGCGATGGAATTTCGTTTGAAATATGTGAACCGCAACGAGGACTATACAACCCTCACCCTGGAAAAAGAACTGGCCTCTTCCTGGACGGGTGCCCGCATCGAGGCGCCTCGATTTCTGAATCTGAAAGAGATTTCTGAACCGGTCCGTTACAGTTGCCGAACTACACTGGACCAATGGGCGCGCCAGATTGAAGAGATCATTCTGTTTCGAATTCCCTGGATCGGCTCCATGCAGACAGCCGGCCTGATCAATGTTCAAAAACGAAATTCTGCCCTGCAGACCCCCAGCCCGATTCGTTTCACCGACAGTCACCGCATCCAAATCCCCTCTGAATTCTCCGGCTACGGTTTACCCTATGAGCATCATTTTGAATGCAAATGGGGCCGCTATCAGGCAACGGTCCGAGATGAAGATTCACTTCTGATTTGTGAACGACAGGTAGATCATCTGGGGGGTATCGTGTTTCAAGATGAGTATCCGGCATTCAAGGAATACTGGGAATCCTGCACGCGCGCCGACGCGCTGGATATCGTCTTAATGAAACATTGAAATTAAACATCTGTATCATCTTATGCATCCAGCCCCTCTCTTTTCAGCTGTCAACCGAAATCTGAACTTCCAGACAGGAAATGGTGTCAGACTGAAATAAATAGCCTATTCTCTCAGGAACAACCTGTTAAAATAGAGAGTAGGAGGCAGGGCTCTCGTTTCGCCCGAAATTTTCTCTCCTCTTTTAATATTAGATAAGGTTACAACTCCTTGGCGGATCCTAAACGAGAAGAACTACAAGTCAAAGCAAAACGAGCCATTCTGGTCTCTGTTGTTTCTCCTTCCAATCATATCGATAAGAATCAGGCCCTCGACGAATTAAAAGGGCTCGTAGATACTGCTGGTGTGAAAGTGGTGGGAACGCTGGTGCAGAACCGGGAAAACCCCCATCCGGCCACCTGTCTGGGCAAAGGGAAACTGGAAGAGCTCAAACAAATGGTGAAGCACGTAGATGCGGAACTCATCATTTTTGATAACAATCTTTCTCCCTCTCAGGGGAGGAATATCGAAGAGGAAACAGGAACGGTCATTGTTGACCGCAGTGAACTGATTCTCGATATCTTCGCGACACATGCAAAAACTTATGAAGCCAAACTGCAGGTCGAGCTGGCGCAGCTGCTTTATTTCCGTCCCCGTTTGAAACGACTGTGGACCCACCTGGAGCGTATCGAAGGGGGTGTGGGCGCTGGTCGTGGACCTGGTGAAAAGCAGCTGGAAACCGACCGTCGACTGTTAGACAAACGTGTGGCTGAACTGAAACGCAAACTTTCAGAAGTGGAGCGCCGCCGGGAACGAACCGTATCTAATCGGTTCCAGCAGTTGACCGTTTCCCTGGTGGGTTATACAAACGCTGGCAAAAGTACGCTGATGAATGCGCTGACCGGCGCGGACGTCTACATCGCAGACCAGCTGTTTGCCACGCTCGACACACGCACGCGTCGCTGGGAACTCCCGCATTGGGGAGAAATTTTATTAAGCGATACCGTCGGTTTTGTCCGCGATCTGCCTCACCACCTGGTGGCTTCCTTCAAGTCCACCCTGGAAGAAGCGCGGCAGGCAGACCTGTTACTGCATGTTGTTGACTGCAGCAATCCGGAAGTGGAACATCATATCAAAACCGTAAACAAGGTTCTGGATGAAATCGAGATCGAACATAAGAATGCGATCCTGGTGTTCAATAAAACGGACAAAGTTGAAGACCGATCGAAGCTGGATGTACTGCGTCTGAAATACGACAATGCAATCAGCGTCAGCGCGGTTTCGGGTGAGGGACTCGATCGACTCTCTCAGGCCGTCATTGATCGACTGGCCTCGGGCTATGTCATCGTCGAACTGGAAACTCCGGTTGGGAATGGCAAGCTGCTTTCGCAACTGGAGGATCATTCTCTGATTCTGTCTCGTGAGTATTCCCACGACGATACCCGGGTCACCTTCCAGGCACGTATCGCCAGGCGGTTCCTGCCAATGTTGAAAACCGGTCCCGATACCAGTCTCAAGATCCATGATGACGAATCGGCCGTTCCCGGAGATATGATTCCGGAAGAAAGTGTTAACGAATACTGAGGCTCCTGCCCGAACCGGTTCGCTTTCCCCTGCCAATGAAATTGTGTATTACTGATTTATACAGAAACGTTCTCCCACTTGATTGGAGTGATGACCGCATCTTTCGGAAGTTGAACCTCCGGAATGATATCCACCAGACTTCCAGAGACAGACTGACAAAGCACCAGCGCGATGAAGAAACGATGGATCTACGGCATCATAATATTTCTGAGTATCACTTCCATCGGTCTGGCGATCGACTGGTGGTCGGCTCTGCCTGAAGGCGAACAGGCGAGTTATGTCGGTCGACAAACCTGTTTCCAGTGCCATCAGAAAGAAGCCGCGGAGTGGAAAGACTCTGATCACGATCTGGCCATGAATCCAGCCACTCCGGAATTTGTGCTCGGTGATTTCGATAATACCGAACTGGAGCACTTCGGAATCACGTCCCAAATGACCCACGAAGGGGACAAGTATTATGTCACCACACAGGGTCCAGATGGCAAACAGGCACGGTTTGAAGTCAAGTACGTGATCGGTGTCAGGCCGCTGCAGCAGTACCTGGCGGAACTGGAGCGTGGCAGAATTCAGGTGCTCCCGGTGACCTGGGACACGGAAATGAAACGCTGGTATTACGTCGGCCTTGATGAACCATTCGGCCCCGATGACCCGCTGCACTGGACCGGATCCGCTCAGAACTGGAATCACATGTGCGCGGAATGTCATACGACGAACTGGGCGAAAAATTATGACGTTGCAACCGACGCGCATCACTTTTCATTTTCAGAGATGCGCGTGAGCTGCGAAGCCTGCCACGGCCCGGGTTCGATTCATGTCAAACTGGCCAACTCACATTCGCTGTTCTGGGATCGTCGTTACGGCTATGGACTGGCAAAACTGAAAGGGAAAGACGCTACCGCTCAATTGGAGAGTTGTGCTCCCTGCCATTCACATCGTCGGCACGTGGCTCCCGGCCATACCCCCCTGGAACGTTTCCACGATCACTATGCCCTCTCTCTGCTGGATGACCATCTCTATCACCCCGATGGCCAGATCAATGAAGAGGTCTATGTCTTCGGCTCCTTCACTCAGAGCAAGATGTATCGCAAGGGGGTGCGTTGCACCGACTGTCACAACCCTCATTCACTCAAGCTGAAGTTTACAGGTAACAAGCTCTGTACCCAGTGTCATCTGGAAGCCAGGTACGATGTCCCCAGCCACCATCATCACAAGATGGGCACCAAGGGAGCCGCTTGTGTGGAATGCCATATGCCATCCAAAACCTATATGGGAGTGGACCCGAGACGGGATCACAGCCTGCGGATCCCCCGCCCTGACCTGACGGTGAAGCTGGGGACTCCCAATGCCTGCAATCAATGTCACACCAAAGCGGAAGAGAATGCAGAGTGGGCAACACACAAGGTAGAGGAATGGTACGGTCCGAAACGCAGGGACGATCCCCATTATGGAGAGATCCTGGCAGCTGGCCGCGCTGGCAAATCGGAAGCCGAACAGTCCCTCATCAAACTGACCCGGGAAAAAGAGGTCGGTCCGATTGTTCGTGCCACTGCTGTTTCCTTACTGGCGACCCGCTACAACACAACTGAAAGTCGCGAGGCTGTCGAACGGGCGTTGAAGTCAAAAGAAGAACTGGTCCGCCTGGCTGCCCTCCAGGGGTTTGAAGGCTGGACTCCGGGGCCCGAACAGGATGCCAGCGAGATCGGCAAACTGCTGGCAGAAGGACTGTCAGATTCCTCGCGCGGTGTCCGTGCAGAAGTCGCCCGCATCCTCTCCGGACTGCCGATCATGCCGGATACCAGACAGAATCAGAAAGCACTGAAACAGGCGCTGGAAGAATACAAGGCAGGTCTGCTGGCGGATGGAGACCAGTCCGGATCCCACATGAGCCTGGGGATTCTCTATGCCAACCAGGGTGACCTGAAAAAAGCCGAAACTGAATTTCGCACGGCCATCAAACTCTCGCCCGCCGTCACAGGCCCGCGTTCCAACCTGGCACAGTTACTGGAGCAGCAGGGAAGAGCAGACGAAGTCAAAACGTTACGCACTAAAGAAGCTGAGCTGCTGGCACGAGACGCGCGACTGCTTCCGGAAAATCCCATGCTGCAGTATCGCCTGGGACTGCTCTATTATCTGCTGGGACGGGAAGACGAAGCGGTCACTGCGTTGACGAAAGCCTGTGAGCTGGAACCGCAGTCGACGGACTTCCGACTGATGCTGACCCTGCTGTATGAGAAACAGCAGCAGTGGAAGCTGGCTTGGGAATCAGCGGCAGCGTTGGTCAGGCTCCAGCCGAATAACCAGGAGTTTCGCCAGATCTATTTGAACATGTACCAAAAAGCAAACCCGGAAGGCAAGTGACTGCCTCCGGGTTTGTGGCTGGCTGTAAGTGATCGGCTGACGAATCTGTCAGGCTGACTTTCTGAGAACCCCGGTGATACGTTCGAATGTCTCATTGGAATCAAAGGGAATCAGAATCTGTCCCGAGTGTTCGGTCTTGAGTTTGATCTCGACCTGGGCTCCCAGGATCTCCCGCAATTGCTGCTGCAAGTCTACCAGATGATTGGTCATCTGCGGAGCTGCCGCTGGTTGCTTTGTGTTCTCGAAGGGGACTGTTTCGACTTCCCCTTTGAGGATCTTCCGGACTTCGGCTTCGGTCTTTCGAACCGAGAGTGATTCTGACTGGATCTGCTCGCAGACAGCAACCTGCTTTTCATAATCCAGGCTGAGCAGCGTCCGTGCGTGACCGGCGGAGATTTTTTCGGCCTGCAGCGCCTGCTTGACAGGTTCTGCCAGATCGAGCAGGCGGATCATGTTGTTGACAGTCGAACGATCCAGGCTCAGTCGCTGGGCGAGTTGCTCGATCGTACTGTCGAATTGAGACAGGTAGTTTTTGAAGGCCTGGGCCTTTTCAAGCACATTCAGATCTTTCCGTTTGAGGTTCTCCTCAATTGCGACTTCACAGACCTGTCGCTCTTCCAGGTTCAACACGCGACAGGGAACCGTTTTCAAACCGGCATCGCGAGCCGCCTTCAGACGGCGCTCGCCGGCGATCAACTGGTATGCCCCTTCAAACGGTCGAACAAGCAGAGGCTGCAACACACCATGCTGGCGGATACTGCCTTCAAGTTCTTTGAGCGAATCGACGGCAAAATCCTGCCGGGGCTGATAGGGATTGCGTTCGATCAGATCAATGTCAATCTGATCCTGCTCTGCGGGGACGAATACACCCTGTCCTTCTGAAGCAGGGTTGTCATCCTGCTGGTCCGAATCGGAGTCACCACCTCGACCAAGCAAAGCGTTCAAACCGCGACCTAATCTACGTCGTGGTGCACCGGGTGTTTCTGTGGGATCCATCTGCTGATCTTCTGGATTCTGATTTTGATCTTCCATGACCTTCTTCTCTTATAATTAAACTGCCTGACAAAAACGGAGGGTAACACTAGAACGCATCACTTTTGCCATCGCGTCTGCTAATCTCATATACTCAATCCAAGCAGGCTTGGAGACGCTACAGCAAAACTGGATACAGTTCAGGCGCGGGATTCTATTTCGATTTTCGAATTGAAGCAAGAGGGCTTTCGAAATGCTGCCTGGGTGATTCGACTGTGGAGGGTGTTTCACGTGGAACACCTACTTTGCCTGGGTTACTTGGAACACAACAGGAACACCTGTCTGAGCGCGACCGTTGAAGTCTCACAGGATTACACAGGACTTTATCTGAATCAGGTGTTTCACGTGGAACGCCTGACTTGCCAGATTTACCTGGCGCGATACAGCAGGACCGGCTCTGTTTCCGATGCCTCACCTGGTGAGGATTGATTCAATCTGACCAGCAGGCTGGGAGAGTAATCGTAAGAATGAACCAGTTCAAAACGTTCGCGGACTGCGTTGAACTGTTTCTGAAAATCCGGGTCGGTTGCCGCATGGGGGCCCACAATCAGGTAAGCGGGATTCTGTGTAGAAAGCGAATTCAGAAACTCCAGATCAGCCACCGGACCGGTTAGAGGATGCCCCTGAGACTGGATGTTAAAAAACAGAGCAGGTTCCGCATAGGTGTAGAGTATGGCATTCTCGCTGCTGCTATCTGACTGGGAGCGGAGATCAGCAAGTATGTTTTGCGCGATCGCCTTCAGGTCGTCACGCGATTGCCAGGCTACCATCGTCCAGGGTTTGAATGCGACGACCAGCAATACTGCCACCGCGACCACACCGACCGCTGGAGAAATACGGAAACGATTCCGACCTGATCCAGCGGAAGATTGAAACAGCTCAAACAACGATCCTCCCGCGCGCTGTTCCAACCAGCCAGCAAAGGCAGCAGTTCCCAGCCAGGCTGAGATAGTCCAGGGAATCGTCAGACGGGGATAGGGATAGTAAAGTGGTGTCGCGAGCAGCAGGCCACAAAACCAGGCAGCCAGCAACCAGGCAGCCAGCTCTCGATTCAGTTCGTCATCCGAAACCTGTACCTGCCCGGTGGAGAGCGGAAGACGAAAACGACCTGCAGGCACAAACAGCTGCAGCAGAATTCCAGCGCTCGCCAGCAGACCGAGTACAGGACTGATTCCCACAAACGCAGAGAGCAAAATCGGAGTAGCAGCAAACAGACCTAACAGGGTCAGGTTCCACGTGGAACCGGGAGTCTGGCTATCGGATATTTCAGCAGGTTGATTTCCAGATTTCGGTATTCTCGAGCAGACACATAACAGGCAGAGTGCCAGACAGACCAGCCCCAGGCTGAGGAAACCGGACGTGCCTTCCAGCAGTCGATGGTTCTGCCATTGACGCCAGAAGGAATGGAACCAGCCGGAGAATCCCACGACGTAGCGGTTGTGGTTGGCAGCGACGACAGAGTACCCACCCGACTTCTGCAGCCCGATGAGGACGGGAGACCAGACCAGAAATGCGACGATCACAACGACCAGCCAGCGGAGAAAATAACTGGCAGACCGTTGCAGCTGACGCCGACGAAACAGAACCCATGGTATCAATCCCGAGATTCCCACCACCAGGGGAAGCCAGCCATTGTATTTGATCGACCACCCTGCCCCTGTCACAATGCCTGCCAGGAGAGGCCATTTCCAGTCAAGTGAGATAAAACTTTTCCGGGTCAGGTAAACCGCCAGCAGGAGACAGAAACCGAGTCCCACATCGGTAAGAGCCACTCTGCTATAGAGCAGATGCAGGTCGCTCAGGCTGGCCAGCGTCAGAGCCACCAGCCCCGCGGCAGGACCAAACCACTCGCGTGCCACCCACCAGGTCACCAGGACCGTCAGCATTCCAAACAGCAGCGAAGGCAGAAAGACTCCCAGAGGCCCGCTTCCCAGAAAGATCATCGACCATTCAATCAGGAACGGGAAGAGAGGTGGCGCGTAATAAAAACGGCCCGGGTACTCGGCCCCCTGCTCTGCGGAGAACCACAAGTTCGATGCGTAAACACCTTCGTCGAAATGTTCGATCCCGGAACTGGATAGAAACAGAACCCGAAACAGGCATCCCACCAGCAGGATCAAGGCAACCACGATCTTCTCCGGTTGCGGGATGGATGTTGTTTTCTGATCTGTCTGCTTGAGTCGCGCCACGTCCGGCTTTCATTATTTATGTCGATAAAGGTTGGAATTCAAGTTATTAAATTCTACAGGAACCGTGGCGTTATGCCTATCAATTCCACCGATTCGTGATTTATCATAGACAGCACGATCGCAGATGCCTGTACTGCCAGTCTGAGACGAGATGAACAATCGAAAACACGAATTGGGATTCCAGGCCGTCTGCCTATAATCCAGTGGGTGATATTATCGAATATTGCTCCGTAAGACAGCCCTGTCTGAGTGGGATCTGCAAACGTCAACAGAACATTTTTGGTATCAGAAGAGAGAGATGAATTCGATGAGTACTCCAGCAAGCCTGTATGATGAAGCAGTCAAAATTTACGAAGGCGGGAATATTGAGCAAGCCGTCGAGAAGCTGAATGAAGTTCTGGCGATGGATGAAAGCTATACCCTGGCTCATTCCGCCATCGCTGTGTACTACCAGAAGCTTGGCAAATTTGACGATGCCATTGCACACGCTACGAAAGTCACCGAGCTGGAACCGGATGACCATTTCTCGTATCTACAACTCTCAGTGATCTGCCAGCGCTGTGGACGCATTCACGAGGCGGAAGATGCCCTGGCGAAAGCACATTCGATGGGACAGGGAAAATAAACTGTCCGATTCTGATCTGATAAAACATAAAGCCCTCACCCGAATTTCGAGTGAGGGCTTTTTTATCATATGTCGCGTCGAGGGTCACTCGTCAGTAATCACCCGAAACGGTGACTCATCATCCGCCTGAAACGGCGACGGAGCCGCAGGTTGGTCCTCTCGAACTTCCTCAAAAGGATTTTCGATTTCGGCAGAGACCGTAGCAGACTGTTGTTGAATGACGGCTGGGTTTTCATCGAATGAAATCCGCGCTGGCTCTGCGGCTGTCAGTCGCTCGCGAGAGACAGCCTGTTTGACGGAAGTGGTATTTTCGATCTGTGCAATTTTCAGAGGCGAGGTCGTATTAAAGATGCGGCCATCGGGTGACTTCATACGCACGACCAGTGTCAGTTCTGAATTATGTGGTGTGGTCTGCCAGGGCAGTTCGAAGCGGAACCCGGAACCGGCAAAGCCGGAGTACCAGTGAGAGCGCACTTCCTGACTGTCGAAAGTCCACAAGCCGACCCTTCGATTCTCTTCGGGCTGATTCAGATCGACCAGTTCCAGTTCGAAATCGGCGGGCAGTTTGACCGTTTCCCCATCGGCGTCATGGGGGGTGACGACGGTCGTCCAGAGTTCATCCCCCTGTTTGCTGTCCAGGTCCACGCCCCCGGTGAGCAGGCTGTTAACCTTCACACCGGTTACTTTGTAGAGGGCTTTGGTCTGCTCGGGCAGCAGGCTGCCGTTGGATGCTTTCGCCAGTTGCTTCGACATCACTTCAGACTGATGCCGTGCCGAATCCAGAGCATGCTGCGATTCTTTCAAATCGCGCTGCAAGGCAAAAATACTGTCTTCCTGCTGACGCAGTCGGGCTTCCAGCAAATCAGAATGACCACGACCTCCACACCCCATCAGGGTGAGAATCAACAACAACGACATCCATGTCGTAAGGTATTGCTTCATTGGAAATCAATTTCAGCAGAAGACGTCTCTTCTGCTCTCCTCTAAATCAGATTGAAATTATTCTTTGGTCCCGGGCAGTTCAAGGTGCTCCAGAACGTTATCAATCAGACCGTACGACTTGGCTTCCTGGGCATCCATGAAGTTGTCGCGGTCTGTATCCTGTTCAATTTTTTCGAGCGTCTGACCAGTGTGATGCAGCAGAATCTCATTCAGACGCCGCTTCATCTTCAGTACTTCTTTCGCATGAATTTCCAGATCGGTTGCCGTTCCCTGCATCCCGGCCAGTGGCTGGTGAATCATGATGCGGCTGTTCGGTAACGCGTTGCGTTTTCCGGCGGCACCCGCAGTCAGCAACAGGGCACCCATACTGGCAGCCTGCCCGATACAGTAGGTCGCCACGTCACAGGAGATGTACTGCATCGTATCATAGATGGCCATTCCCGCGGTTACGGAACCACCGGGAGAATTGATGTAAAAATGGATGTCTGCTTCGGGATCATCGAACTGGAGGAACAGCAGCTGGGCGACCAGACTTTGTGCCACCTGATCGTTGACCTGTGACCCCATCATCACGATGCGGTCCTGCAGCAGACGACTGTAAATATCCATGGCCCGTTCATCGCGGCCATTCTTTTCGATCACATAAGGAGTAAGGACCGTCATATAAAACTCACTTCAATTGATGATAAATTTGATGGTTGATAATCATTCGACAGTCTGCCTGCCGACGTATGTTGTTTTCTATTCTTTGTCTTTATCTTTTTTATCGCGAACCAGCAGTTCATCGACCAGGCCGTATTCAACCGACTGGGGAGCGGTCAAAAAGCGATCGCGCGAGGTATCGAGGGCAATCTGTTCGATTGACTGACCGGTGTGACTGGCCAGAATCTGGTTTAAAACTTCACGTGTATCAAGGATGTCTTTGGCCTGAATTTCGATGTCGGAAACCTGTCCGCCGACTTCGCCGTAAGGCTGATGAATCATCATTTTGGCGTGAGGCAGAATGTAGCGTTTGCCTTTCTGACCGCCGGCGACCAGGATCGCTCCGCCACTGGCTGCCAGCCCGACACAGTAAGTGGCGACATCGCATTCAATAAACTGCATCGTATCGTAGATGGCCATCGTGGAGGTCACGGAGCCGCCGGGGGAATTGACGTATAAATTGATGTCCTGGTGCCGGTTTTCGGACTGCAGGTACAGCAGCTTCATCACGATTAAATTCGCGCTGGCATCGTTGATCACGCTGTCCAGAAAGATGATCCGGTTGTCCAGCAGGAGATCGCCAATCCCCATCTGACGCTGCTGTGAATAACTTCTGGCACGCTGATTTGCCTGCGTTGGCATCTGCCCGGAAAGGGGGTCAAACATGATATGATCCTGAGATGTAATGGTTGCTATAGTGACTCGTGACGAGGTTAATTCTGATTTAACTCTCACATCGTTTTGAACCACCGACTATGGCTGGCCTGCGACAGGCAGTCAAGCGGCAGCTCGATTATTTCTGTTCCCTGACAGGGAGGAAGAGAGCCTGTTTTGACCCGCACGCGTTCGCGCAGGAAGACCCTCCTGTTGATTTGAAAATTATATACCGTTCCTTATCCGATTTCCCTGTGATTCGTCAAGAGACGTTATGCAAAGTTCCCTTTCGCAGCAGTCTCAACATCGCTTTCTTTTTCTGATTATGAAAGCTTAGGTTGTCAGCACCCCGGCAAAAAGCGTACACATATACAGTATCTGGATTAACGGTAAAAATTCTCCGAGATCCGACGAACCCTGGTCTTATCGAGGTGACGTTGATTGGTGAGCAAGGCGCTTTATGAAAATACGGTAATCTGCCTCGATCAGAAATCACCCTCTGCCAGTTCCGCCTGTTCGTATCGCTGACCGGCGGGAGTGAGCAGGCGCGCGTAGATGGCTGGATCAATTTCGGGCGACAGCGATTTGCCACTCCCGTCACAGAAGATCACATTCACCGCGCCACGAGGGTGATTCGAACTGGGGCGCCACGCGGTTCCCTGCTTCGCGTTCAGGTTAGCACCTATGCGGGAATCGGATGAAGTGGTTTTATTCTGCAGATCGAATCCGGCGGGAAGTTTCAGAGATGTGCCGCCGTTGGGATAGACAGCCTGCATATCAATGCCGAAGCCCAGGCTGCCTGTATCCTGGTCGGCCCAGTTGCCGGCCTGCAGATTTTCAGACAGCATCAATGTCTGAGTCAGTCCGTCACCCTGCGATATGAAATCCAGTGACATCCGCGAAGTATAAGGCCGCCAGAAGACACCACTGGCAAACTTGACCGGGATATCTTCCATTGTCGAAGGATCTCCATCCAGTCCGCCATCGCCGGCAGGGTGATGACCGACGCCGGTGGAGGCATCGTAGTGAACCCCCGTCTTATTATAGTTGGCCGTCACATATCCGATATTGACGACATACGACAGTGCCCCCCGATCCGTTGCAGACTCGTCATCGGGGCAAGAAAAGACGGGGAACCGAATCGAGTTCATTCCTGCCAGCTGTTCGATCGCGGCTGTATTCGTATTGGGATCTGCTGCCAGCTTCGCCGTCGCATCCCACCGCTGACGAAAAGCGACGCTGTCCAGAAAAGGCAGAATTGTGGTGCACCAGGTGAGGTCATCATAACTGGCATTGGCGTTCGGATCATCCTCGGTGGAAATCTGCTGATTGGGATCCACCAGCAGCGGTAATTCATAGTCAGCCTCTGAGGAAAATTTGATCGTTGCCAGACCAATGTTTCGCATATTGTTCAGACAGGAGAGTTTTTTGGCTACTCCTTGCGCTCTTTCACGAGCCGGTAAGATCAGCGCGATCAGGAGCGCGATAACGAACAGTACTACCAGCAGTTCAATCTTCGAAAAGCCGTGGCGCTGTTTTAAAATTGTGTTCGTTATTTGTGACTTCATGTACATCTCCGTTTAGAAAGAAGTGCCATCTACAACATCCTGGCCATAGCGTAAACCCGCGGGTGTGAATAGTCGCGCGTACACGCCGGGATCCATGGATGGTACCAGGGATTTTCCACTGCCATCACAAAAAATCACATTCACGGCACCGCTGGGATGATTCGAACTGGGGCGCCAGGCGGTTCCCCTGTCTGCCCTCAGGTTGGAACCAATGCGGGAATCCGTGGTTGCCGTTCGCAGATCATAGTTGGCAGGCAGTTTCAGCGAAGCACCGTGGAGGATGCCTGCCATGTCCACACCAAAGCCGATCTCACCTGTCGTCGTTGCATGCCATTCGCCAGCCTGCAGATTTTCTGACAGCATCAAAGTCTGAGTCATGCCGTCGGCGGCGGAAATAAAATCCAGCGACATGCGAGAAGTATGTGGTCGCCAGAAGACACCCGAGGCAAATTTCATGGGGACATCAGTGTCGACAGAGGGATCCACATCAAAGCCGCCATCGGCGCTGTTCGCGTAATGCGATGTATCTGACGCGGTATTAAAATTTGAAGTCACATAACCAATATTGGCACAGTAAGAGAGCGCACCGGGATCGGCAGCAGTATCATCGTCGGAACAGGTAAAAATGGGAATGCGGGTTGCACTTAACAGCGCCAGTTCTTTCTCCGCCGCAGATTGCACAGCAGAATCGGGACCCGCCGCGACACGGGCTGTTAAATCCCAGCGCTCGCGGAAGCCAACCTGATCCAGATAGGGGAGAATGGCAATACACCAGGACCGGTTCGCGTTGTGCGCATTTCCGTGGGTCGACCAGATACGATCTGTATCCACCAATAATGGCAGCTGGCTATTGTCAGACGATGAATAGTTGACGATTGCCAGGCCGAGATTGCGCATGTTGTTGAGACAGGACAGTTTTTTAGAGGAGTGTCTTGAACGCTGGAGGGCGGGCAGGGTCAGCGAAACCACGATGCCTATCATTACGATTGTCACCACCAGCTCGAGCAGCGAATACCCGCTGCGCTGCAGTTGTGTCTGCCTGGTTCTCTGGGTCTGCATGAGATGCTCCTGCTCAGCCCGGGACGATATGACAGTCTGTGAACCGGCCATAAAAAAAGCACCAGAGATCCTAAGATCCCTGGTGCCCGCATGTTTGAACCGATTTGAGAACAATGACTCAAATAAAGGTTGCAGTCAACTTCACTCGCTTAGAAGGAAGAACCGTCAACAACAGCCTGGCCATAACGCAGACCAGCGGGAGTGAGCAGACGTGCGTAAACGCCGGCATCCATCTGTGGTGTCAGTGATTTACCACTACCATCGCAGAAGATCACATTCACAGCACCACTCGGATGGTTCGAGCTGGGACGCCAGGCCTGTCCTTTGGCTGCGGTCAGGTCAGCACCGATACGTGAATCAGTTGAGGTCGTTGCATTCTGCAGATTGAAACCAGCAGGCAGAGCCATGGTTGTACTGCCGCTTGAGTAAACACCCTGCATATCAACACCAAAACCAAGACTACCGGTATCCTGATCAAACCATTCACCTGCCTGCAGGTTTTCAGACAACATCAGTGTCTGAGTCATGCCGTCGGCAGCTGAGATGTAGTCCAGAGACATACGAGATGAGTGAGGACGCCAGAATACACCCGTTCCAAATTTAATCGGAATGTCTGCGGATGTAGAATTGTCACCGTCAAGACCTCCGTCACCAGCAGGGTGATGACCTACCCCCGTTGAGGAGTCGTAACCAATGCCGGTTGCATTGTAATTGGCTGTCACGTAACCGACATTGACGGCGTAAGACAGTGCACCCTGATCAGTAGAGAACTGATCGTCGGGGCAGGTGAAAACCGGAAAACGAATTACATTCAAAGAGGCCAGGTCCGCAAGATCAGCTGCTGTAGCACCAGACTGTGCGGCAGCACTGGCAGTTGCATCCCAACGCTGCCGGAAACCAACATTATCCAGAAAGGGCAAAATGGTAGTGCACCAGGAAAGGTTGTCATTGCCGGCATTCGCATTGGGTGCAGCGGTTGTAGAAACTTCAATGTTCGGATCCACCAGCAGTGGCAACTGTGAGTTGGCACCGGAGGAGAAGTTAACGACGGCCAGTCCGACGTTTCGCATGTTGTTCAGACAGGACACTTTTCGCGCTGCTGCACGGGCACTTTGAATGGCCGGCAGTGTCAGCGACACCAGGATGCCGATGATGGTGATCACCACCAGCAGTTCGATCAGCGTAAACCCTTTACGCTTTTGCAGCTTTTGTTTGGTTCGACAAATATTCATGTCATTCTCCTCACTAGAAATACGGTTCAAACAGATTATATATTACTTGTGGTCAAGTATCAAAAACAAACTCAAAAACATCTCATTTCCACAGGAAACCAGAGGATCCCCGGACTAATCCACTCTACAGGAACAGACGCTTTAATCGTCTACTTCCCACAGACTCTACTCACAGGCCCGCGACCAGAGCTGGTAATTCAGGCTACATCACATCCCCCCTCATTCCTGTGCCACTATTTACTATTATACCCGATTGTCCTGTTAAACTGGTCAGGTAATACAATTTATTACTAATCTTCCTGGATCGACTGAATCAGGTGCCGATAGCGAACCAGTCGTTTCCAGTTATCAAATTTTTTCGTAGTCGGTTCATACGCTTCTTCCACACGGGTCCGGTCTACCACAAAGAAGCCGCGGTAATCGGGAACATGAACAGATTTACCGTGCGCCCGATCGCCGATCTGCACGACATCATCATGGGCTGTCAGGCCCGCTCCGGAAGCCTCGAAATAAGCCACCGACATAAAGACCGTAAACGTGTTACTGCGGGTGGTCAGATTCCCCATGATTTTAGACAAAATCCGGTTCCGTGAATGAAAGTCAGCTGGTCCGTTTTCATGTTCTGACCGTGTTGCTACCTCAAATAACAAACGAGGATCATCGACAAGACCGTTTGAAATATCAGTTGGCAGTGATCTGAATAGACTGTTTTCTCTTAAATCACGCACCCCCGTGGTAGCGACATTCCGAGACCCAAAGAAGTCGAAACTGCGGAATGGTCGTGAACCAGGTGTTCCCGGTAATTCTATACCTGCGATAGGATCTACAGCATCACGAGATCTAATAAACTCTGCCCACCAGTTACGGGCGGACCCTTCACTGTTGTCATTGAGGCGATGAATTTTATAGGCATTCGTCACGTCAATGTTATAAGCCCCGCTATCGAGAACACTGTTTACAGTACCCATATCATCAATCAGCGCCGCTAGGACTGAGGGATCTCTGATCATATTCGGATTCAACTTACCAGGGACGCGCATATCTTTAAGTGGATTGGCCAGCTGACGATGAATGCGTGAAGGAACTTCAACATACTCAAACAGTCGGAACCAGTAATTGTCATCGGCATCAGGCCCTGTATTATTTTCGCCATCCGGATTCAGGAATTTCTGAATGCCTGCCGTCTGCACACCATCAAGCACACCAATTCCCGACTGCTGCATACTGACGTCGACCAGGGCATAAGTCATCAGTCTGCGTCTGGTCTCACCGGCATTGGACGAACCATCCAGGTTACTCCCATTAGGACCTGTTGCAGAAATTGGTAAGGTCTGGGATGCCACAATTTCCTGAGTTGGCCCAACAATCGGGATGGAAAGCAGCTCAGCCGGTGATGAGAAATCACGATCAAAGTGGGGCTGCCAAGCAGTAAAGTTTGTTGTCGTACGTGAATTTTGATCACCGATCGTATTGCGAATATTTCCGGAAGCGATCGTATTCAACGTATCAGACCGTTGATGTAAAGGCTGTGATCGTTCCTGACTTTTCATCGCTCCCCGGTCAAGCTGCGCCTGTGCGGCAGCAGCGGTATCGGAAGTTAGATTGAAATCACTTTTAGGAACCGACATTTCATCTACCAGAATCCAGGGGTTATCCACATCCGGAGCGGGAGTCCCAGTTGTCAGGTAGGTATCGCGGCCCAGATGTGCCTTACGGAAGAGTTTGACTTTCACGTCTGCTGTCGTTGCTGCTAATTGAGTTCGCCCTTGGTCAAGGAAACTTCCTGCCGTGGTAGTAATATCAGTAAAGCTGTCATTCAGAACCGTCACGAGAGTTTGTGTTGTAGCCTGATCCGTCACCATATCAATTTTGTCATTTGTACCTATGGCAACCGATGGAATAATCCGTTCTCCGACACCGCTAAAATCACCGTTCCCATCCAGGTCGACACGCAACTCACTGTAGGCATCACCGCCACCTGAATCGAATGTATCACCACCACTGGAACTCAACAGAGTAAATAATGCTCCCGGGTCCACACTTCTGTTCTTAGGGATCGCATAACTTACCATGCTTCCATCTACTTCCAGGCCAAGCATCCATTTTCCACGCGCGCCGAAATTGACCGTGTAAGGACTGTTGTTTCGCAGTTCAATGGCACAGAAAAATCGTTCTTTATCAGTCCCATCGACTTTGTCATCGGGGAACTGAGTCACTCCGTGATCGCTCATCTGATCTTCGCATTGAACCAAAATAAACTCACTCAGGGTCAACTCGACTGCCTCCACACCCCAGACTACTTTACGCTGCCCTGTTGCCTGCTCGGCTGCCGTATTCGTATAAGGATTGTCATCCAGCCCCCAGCCATCAGTTAAATCGGTATCGTACTCGAAACGGGTCATGACACTATCTGGATCCAGACTGTCAACCAGATTCACGGCAAACTGTGCCATCTGCAAGAGATCATCGGATGTGTAACTGCTGACTGTAGTGGCTGAAGGCGAATTGAGCGAATAGAGCAGCGTATAAATATCGCGGGCCATTCGCTGACGGTCATAACGCGCCCAGAACTCCTGTTGTTGAGGGGTTGTGGGTGGATAAGCGGGTGTACTGCCGCTGCTCCAGCCGGTATTAATAACCGTTGCTGGTAATGAATCTAATACGGTATTGCCATTCAGATCCTCGCCGGCATCGAGACTACCATTATCGTTCATATCCTCACCCGGATGGGAAGTGAGCGGACGGTACGAGACCGTACGACCAGTCCCGGAGTTTTCGTAGACCAGCAGCTGATTCAAATTCAATTTCAATTGCTGAGGGTTTTCAACCGTGTCCACTCCCAACAGTGCGAGAAGTTCGGGACGAAAGGCGTTGATCGAAAAGGTCGGAGGAAACTGATTTGTAGAAGCGCCGTTGACCGACTGAGGTCGAGAAAATTGTTTGCGATCCCAGCTGATTGTGGTAAACCGTTTACGGCGTTCGTAGTCTGAACCTCCCGTGGTTCCAAAGTTCATGGGCATCAGAGATGCCAGGCGGGACGTCACACCAGATCTCACGATATCCGTACCCGAAAGCTGCAGATGCGCCATCTCTTCCGGACCGAAGGGATCATCGTAGGGACGCTGTACTTTCTCCATGTCGACGACGATCTCATCGGAATCGTCGACCAAGTAGTAATCGCGTGCTGTACTTGCCGCATTGTTAAACAGTGTAGAAGGCCAGCGAACCGAAGCCGGTGAAAAGGATAAATCAGGACCGGCAATTTCATAACTGCTGTAACGAGGCCAAGTGGCGGGCCCCCCGCTAGGAGCATACAAATCAGTATTTCGGTAGTTGGCTCCGGCCCCCCATGTGCGGCCAGCACCGTTATGAGCGAGCGGGTGTTTGAATGAAATTGCCCCGGAACGTGATCCCTGCAGGGAACCGCTCTGGTTACTGCCTTCGTAGCGATCTGCGTTATCGTCGACCAGGGTCTGACCCGGCCGCGGAAAAGAAAGCGTGGTTCCGCCAGTGGTATCGACGATAAACAGATTATCTGATGCCGCATCGCGCTGTGATTCGTAAAGACGGTTGGGTTCACCCCAGCGACCATTGATCAAATCGCGGATATCACTCTTGGTGCCGTTCGCAATCGTAGAGGGAACGGTAAAATCAGCTCGCCCGTAATTCAGGAAAAAGTATTCCATGTTGGACAGTTCCGGCCAGCTGTTCGGTTCGGCGCCAAAAAACATGCGATGCTGATTGAAAGCGGTGCCGACGGTACCGGGAATCCGCGCTGTCAGCGCCCACTGCGGGTTGATCTCACCGGGTGAAGACAGCCCCTGATGCGAACGGGACAGGAAAATGAACTGGTTCGAGCCGGAGCCCGTGGTATTGTTACCGAAAGTACCGGTGGGGGCATAATTCAGGTCGACACTTCCCGGCTGCCGCATATTACCGGCGGTATTCAAATTGATCAGGCCGTTAGTATCGTACACGGTGAAAGAAAACATGGGGATGATATACTGCCCCGGATTCTGCGGGTCTTCAATCGGCGGAAAATCAAGATCCAGCCAGACCCCTTCCGGAATCGTATCGCCGTCGTTGTCGACGTCGAGTGAATATTCGGTGTCCGTGTGCCCTGTCCAGATGCCTAAAGCACCGGGATTAGTATATCCAGAGTTGTCAAAGACATTGGTACTAAACCGCGAAGATGTAGAATCATTACCCGTTTCTCTGTGCACAAAAGTGTGATCGTTATGCGGTCGAAAAACGCGTGAGATTACATTAGTGTCACCATACGGATTTGAGATTGGGCTGCCCCCCGTTCGCATGTATTGAGGACGATGGAACGAGGGAATAATGACCAATTGCACGTCTGTGAGATCACCAGGCCAGCCTGGTCCTGGGACATAACCTTTATATGCCAGAAACATCGTGTTGATATCAGGTGAGGTATAATCGACATCGGGAGCCGGTAACGTACTGATAAAGTTATCTGCATTCGATTTTCCACCCTGAGCTGCCGGAGATGTATTGATATTTATCATCTCTCTACTGGTAGCAGTAGCATCTGCACTGCCGTCATAATCCTGATCTACATCAAGATTATTAGAACCGTCTAATACTACATTTATTCCCTGGCCGTTAAAGGGAATCTCGTCATTTCCCAGCATGTTGTAGATCATGGAATGTCGGGGATAATCTCCACCCCAGAGGGCGCTATTCATACGGTATTTGTCAGGTCCTTTGATCAGCTGTTCTAGGCCCCAGTTAAACAGGACGTCAGCCTGCAGACCGGGGTCGGCTTCATTGATGGCGGCATCGGCAAAGTTTTCGGCGCTGGTCTGTTCCTGCGCAGCGAAGGTGTAGAACACCACCGCCATCAAAGAGAGAATCGCTAGGAGCGCGATCACGACCAGCAGAGTGGACCCGCCCCGCTGGTGAATGACCTGGTTCTGGTAGCTGCCTGTCTGTTTCATTAAAATGGATTTCATTTCCATACCTCCCGAAGTGTCTGATGACCGTGACCCGGACCGGCACTGGGAAAACATTGTTGGGGTTTCAAAATATTAGGAATCACTCCGCCAGCAGATTGCGTAACGGATGAATGATCGTCATTTGTCGCAACTGTTCAGATGAGACATCCATGTATCGAATAGTAATCTGAATCGCTTTTAACGCTTTGGGGTTCATGGAACCGTCGACGGGGCGGAATGGTGGCGGATCCTCACCGGTTGTATGATCATTATCCCCGTCGGCATTGTCGAGGTCATACTGGATATGCCAGGTGTCATAAATATTGGAAGCATGGGTCGCATTCGGGTTATTATTCTGATATGCAGGAGTGGCACTGGAGGCGTAATCCACCGCGATGGAACTCCCGATGTCGGTAAACTGACCTAACGCCTCATCGAATACTTTAATATCAAAGGTTATTACGTTCGGTAGTACCAAGTCTTCGGAACGCCGTGAACCGAATGCATACTGGGTGACGATATTCGTATAGCGATCCAGAACCAGACTGGAACCGGAAGGGTTCATCGGATTCGCACCGCCGGCCGTGGAAGGTGCCTGCGGATATCGGAAATTAATATCCGATGTTTCCTGGTGAGTAAATCGACCAATGTACTGTGCATAACCATCGGCATCATCCACATACTCTCGTGGCAGTCCCGTAGCATGGTTATAACCAAACCGATAACGGGTCCGCCCGAGTGAAAAATTCTGTGCTTCCAGTGTGGTATTATCCAACGATTTTATATCGTGAAAGTTCGCATAGGCCGTTGGTGTCCCCGAACGATACACGGAAAAATCAAAGTCATCCAGGAAATTACCGGATGTATAAGAGTCCAAACCGACGTCGTATAAATTGTTAGCTGGGTCGAAGAATTCCAGCCCCCCCGGAGTCAATGCGTTTTCTGCGGTCTGCGGTTGGGTGGAATCGGTCGTTTCCAAGTCCAGCGGCTTACGGATTAGGAGGGTCCGCCTGTAGAGATTTCCGCCTCGCATGAAATAACAGACTTCTGCATAAGGGGAAACGGAGGTTGTATCTGAGTTAATTCGTGCATCATCGGTTTCAGGCTGATTAGGATGCGCAATCGAAGGTTGCTGCCCGGAAGGTGTCACAGTTCCTCCCAATACGGACGCTTTCCCGTAATAGGGGGTTGTGTCCAGCAGCTTGGACGTGATATTGGCATCGACGGTAAATTGAATCAGGTCGTCGGTGTCATCATTAGGATCGTTCTCTGAAATAACCAGGTACCCTTTTCGATCTGTAAAATCACTGATCCTGAAAGCTGTTGCTTTTTCTGCAGGGTCGTAGGGAATCAGGTTCTGGAATGTCCGTTTATTCAAGTCGGATTGAATGAGCGTGGTCAGCATGCGAGCCCGTTGATCATTTTCGGAAAGACCACGTTGTGTGGTAATCGAGCTGGAAGCGATCTGGAAGATCTCGGTAAACATCACCATCATCAACAAAACCAGCGCTACAGATACCAGCAACTCAACGAGCGTAAAACCGCTTTGGCTGAGTGCCTGGTACTGCCTGGCCTGTCGTCTGGCAGCGATCCTTCTTTTACCTGCTGAGTGTTTCATATTGAATTCTCAATTCCCGTTCGATATATCATTTCTTTTCAATCGTAAGTTTCAGATCAGTTAGAAGGATCCAATTTGTTCCCCAAGGCGTAAACCTGAACCACATCGGAGCGGATGATTACTCCATCAGCGGTGGTTGTAGAACCAGCGGAGGTCCGAATATCCTGTGCAATGGGCTGATCAAGCGTCACGAGGGCCGCTGTTGCGGAACTGTTTTCCTGGTAGTTCTGTATGCGATACCAGCGTGCGTTTTTGACATCAAAGAGATGTCCCCCCTTTCTGAGGGGAGGCCTGACATCGTCAACCGACATATTAAGAGGTGGGCCGGTAATCTTGTTATTGTAATGCAGTGTGAACTGATAATTGGGTTCGTCATCCGAACCTTTCCAGCCCAGTTCACCACGGTCATCGGTATTTCCATCCTGGTTGTCATCCACACCATCCACTCCGGGAGATCCATCCGCCCCTGGCGTGTATCTCACAAAATCACTGACACTGTGTACGACCTCGCTGAGGGGAGAAAAGTCTCGTTTGAAAAACACGACTACATCCACGGCAGCAACCCGCGTAGGCTGATGTCGTACTGAGAAGAGGTAGCTGTAACGCTGCTCCTGAATTTCAATGCGTACCTTCGACACAATCCCCAATCCGCCTGAATCGACGTAGCGCAAATTATCCGGAAGAGCCGTAAAACCTGTTAGGGTATGGCTGGAAATATTAGCGGGAGGAATCGACGTCAGGGGGCGTACCTGGGCAATTTTTCCCGATTCATCAAAGATCACAATTCGAGACCAGATCCCCTGTGAATAACCGGCGACCGCATTCTGGTCAATGTCTGTCATCAGTTCGGTCGACAGATCTTCCGGATAAAATTCGAGCTCGGTCAGAGAATTCGACTTCGGGATCCCTTCAAACTGAACTCGCCAACTGTCCTGCTGAGAGAAGAAATTCGGTCCCGAGCCCATCGCAGTAAAACCGGCATCAAAACGGAGAACATTCCCGTAAGCGGCTCCCTGACCATCATTGCCGAATCGCCCCTGATAGGCAGGATCATCGGCGAGCAGATAGCCAATCGGATCGACGATATACTTTCTGTTGGTGTAACGATGTTCGTCGCGATTGCCATCATTATCGGGATCATGTAGCAAGCGTCCGGGGAACGCATCCAGCATGGCTTCAGCGTTGTAGCGTAAAATTGTCGCGTTCGTCAGCTGAGTCGCCTGTGCACTCCGTTTGACGGAAATGGGGAACAGTGTTGCCAGTGGAATCACGCCCAGCCCCATTATCATGACAGACATGAGGACTTCCATCAGAGTCACACCACGACGGCTGGCAACAGCTCTGACAGCATTCTGACTTACTGTTTGATTGAGGGATCTCATTTGGCTGTCGCTCCCGTTTCAGCGTAATAAAAGACATCTGGTGGCAATTGCGTTCTGGCATCAATGCCCATGGGGTAGGCATTCACGCTCCCCGTACGGGTAAAGATTGTCAGCAGAGAAGGAGTCGTATTCTCCATTACTTCCCACTCTGCCGAACCATCCGTAATTATCTTCCCCGTTTCACGAGGGCCATTCACAGCAGTGCTCAGGAACACGGCAGCATTGCCACCACTGGTGCCTGCTGTTCTGCAGATATATGTTCTGTCATAAGGCTTATATTGATATGTCCCCCGGGCAGGGAGCTGTACGACAGCCCCTTCGGCATAGTCGGTATTCCTCAACCAGGACGACTGAATGTTGGCGAGGGTATCAATCACAAAATGGATTTTCCCACTGCTGGCTTCGCTGCCCATGACCGAACCACGGGGTGAAAACATCAGATCCAACTGGCTGGAATAGAGGCGAAAATCGTCTGAACCCGGCCAGAGTAGTTCACCGTTATCATCTGAACCACCGCTGCTGTCATCGTCGATCCCCGCTTTGCCTGGAGATCCATCAGGCCCCAGATCGACATGGGCCGTATCAATGGGAGGCTGCCAGCTGGCTGGCAGGAACGAACGATCCAGGTCGATCCCGGTATCATTGGGCAACAGAATCGGTTCTTCACCTGAGAGCACTGCAGGAGGCAGTTCGAGCAGATAAGTAGAAGGACCACTTCCGGGAGAGAAAGCGATAACCTCATCCGGCTCTGAAGTACCCGCATCACGGTAGGGGGTAGTCAAGCGAAACAGTTCTATTCCCCCCGAAACCCCTGAACCATTGACGTCGATTACATACCAGGTCCCGCTGTCATCGCCGGGAATTTTGATCCGTGCACCTTCTTTAATCATCCCTCGTGTAAAGAGCGTGGCCCAGTCGGTTCCATCGCCGCGGACATAATAGATACCCGGAGAGTCAGCCGTGCCATCTGAAGGACTGTTGTCTGGTCGCTCCATCGTAATAATTCCCTGTTGCCAGTAAGGGCTGGGAGCAATATAAACCATGCTGGTGACTGCCGTCGGGTTATTGGGGTCGAGCATAAAGCGGACCCCCCTTGGTGCTTTGGCATAAATCGCACGATCCCGCGCTCCCGCGAGATACGACTGCACCTGGCGAGAGGCACTGCGGGTCAAATCGGTTGAAAGCGCAAAGTTGATCGAGGTGACTGTCATCACAATCAAAATCGCGATGATCGAAATCACGACCAGCAACTCAACGAGTGTAAAACCGGCTCGTCTTGATGATCGCAGCATGAACTGATTGTTCGTGTGAAAGGCTGGCATAAGCTTACCTTCCTCCGGCTCGTTGATTGTGATTGGTAATATTATCAAAGACTCCCTCCTCAGGTGGTACAGCCGTCGGCTGTGCCAGTACACCGTTGTTAACGAAGTCATGAGGCTCATAGAGTCCAAGGATTCCATCTTCTCCAGCTGAAACGATCAGAGGCTGTGAATAAGTATCTAATACCCCGTACTCACAGGGAAATACAGTGAGCGGATCAGTGTCGTAATAATAGCTGGCAGAGTCATTAAAAAGTGTTTGAACCAGGCCGTTTGAACGGGAGTTTTCGTTATCGAGCCGTCCCAATGGATCGTCCGGATCTACCGCCAGAGGATCCCGTTCCGAAGAGGAAGTCGGCAACGGGGGCAGGCCATCATAAAATGCACCTGCGACATCACGTCGAATACCTGACCCAAAAGGACGAAACAGGCGTGACGGCCAGTGATAGAATCGCAGAGGCCTTCCCCAGCCATCAACAAACTCTTTCAGCCCGTCACCATCGGTATCAGCAACTTCCGAAGCGTTAAAAGCGTCTTCTCCTATGGGAGCAATCCCCAGGCCATCATACTGTGTTAAAACAAAATAGAGATATTCAGAACTGATGCTGATTCCACCGTCAGTACCGAGACTGCCTGCGGTTCCTGGGGAAACACCGGCCTTGATATCCATGTCAGAATTGATTCTTTTACTGTCCCCAATAAACTGCGGGAAATTTTCCCGGAAGAGATCTTTGCGAACCAGGATTTCGATAACTGGATCAGTGAGCGAGTAATATTTCTTGTTGCCCAGTTCCGCAACTAGTTGCCCTCGTTTACTGCTCAAGCGAGGCTGAATCAGCTTGTCAGACCGCTTGGACTCCAGCAGTTTCTGGAATGCCTGAATGCGCTGACTTAGCAAGCCATTCACCTTGATAATATTCGCCATGGTTGCTTTTTCACGGGCTTTATTGCCGATGTTACGCACCACGAACGCTGAAGTGGCAATCAAAAAAAGCAGGATTGCTACAACCATCATCAGCTCAACGATGGTAAAACCATCTCGCCTAGTTCGAATATCTTGATGTGTCTGTAAACGACGCATGAAAAAACCTGACTTAGTTATATACGAGGCCCGACTGACATTATTACTTAAGCGATCCACTAGAAAAATTCGTAACGTTATCTGCTTCCACCGTGCGTCCTGCAGGGAAGTTTTTAGCCGGATCATAATTCCCGCCGGTCCCATACTGTGCGTCGGCACCGGGTGAGATAATCTGAAATGACTTAAGTTTGTAAGCTGGACCAAGCGTAGCGCCAGGTGTGCCCTGGTGATACACGTTCTTAACATCGACACCCAACGAAGGAATCACCGGCAGTTCACTAGTACGATAACCGCGGCCGCCATAACTGCTGAAGTACAGATAAGGTAACAACTGACTGGGAAAGGCATCCTTATATTCAGCAGCATTATCGTTATCGATATCAGTGAAACGTGAAATGTCAAATTCGAAATAAGGTCCCTGACGATTGGTTCCACCGCTGGCAATCGAAAAAGGATTGGCAGGATTTTTAGAAAATCCGTTTGGTGTTTTCCCCGTTGAATCGAAGACGCCTCCCAGGAAAAAGACCAGACATTCCCCCCCACTAAGCTCGAATGTATCCGTCGTATCGCCATCATTGTTAATATCTCTGTTTAGTCCGAAATTAAACTGAGGCCACATCTTGCGAATAAGTGCCTTGCTATGCTGATCCCAGGCAGCTCCACCGTCTTCATAAAGATAGATATAACTGGGTGGATCGATTCCGAAGTCGGACTTAAAAGAAGTGATCGCTGCTTCCAGGTTGGCGATTTCTGTTCGTACCTGTGACTGTTGTGCCCGGAGGCGGACGGCGCCGATGGCGGGAACAAGCAGACCGATCAGAATCAGGATAATGACAATTGCGATCATCAGTTCGATTAAGGTGAACGCACGCCTGCTGTACTTTGACGCCGAAAGGGTAATTGGCGGCCGACGTTTCATTGTTTACTCCTAACTCTTTACGGAACAACAGTTTGAGATTGAAAAACCCTGTCTGCCTGTGTTTGAGAGTGAACTCAGCAGAGAGTTTTCTACATTATAATAGAGGCAAATTTCATGCCTTGATGCCCATAATACGCGTAACCTGTTATCTCTGTTAACTATATTGCTATTTCACTACGTCACAGACAGGCAATTTTGCGGGAATATTCTGTATTATTTTGCAACACCCTATCCAAAACACTACGAAAGATCGTTCAACAACTTAATTAAGGGCATGAAGAGTGCGATTACGATGAAACCCACAATCAGCCCCAGCACGATCACCATCAGTGGTTCGAGCAGACTCACCAGCGCGTCCACGAGTACGGCAACTTCTTCGTCGTAGACGTCAGCCACCTTATAAAGCATGTTATCCAGTGCACCGGTCTCTTCACCCACGTCCACCATGTTGACCACGATATCGTCCACAATGCGTGCTTCCTTAAGAGGGACCGCCATGGTTTCCCCTTCGCGGATTGCGGCGTAGATGGTGTCGAAGGCGCGCTGGAAAACCATGTTCCCCGCAGTGTCACGGGCGATAATAATCGCTTCGAGAATGGGAACGCCGGAGGCGATGAGTGTGCCCAGGGTACGACAGGTACGCGCGGTCACTGACTTACTGATAATCTTGCCTAATAACGGTATGCGCAGCGATATCCAGTCAACCACGAACGCCCCCTTCTTATTCTTCCTCACAATCTTGATAAAGATATAAAAGGCCAGCGGTATCGCCGGAAAGAGGTAGAAGTAGGAGACAACGATATCACTGATTGACATCAGCAGCAGGGTAATACCGGGCAGTTCGGTACCGAAATCCAGGAAGATCTTTTTGAACTTGGGAATGATCCAGTACATGATGAAACCGACGATCAGGCCGGCCACCGTGATCACGGCAACCGGATAAATCATGGCCCCCTGCACCTTTTTCTTCAGACTCTGGGCACGTTCTTTGAACTCAGCCAGACGCTGCAGAATGACTTCGAGGGCACCACCGGCTTCCCCGGCCTTCACCATGTTGACGTAGAGGTTATCAAAGCATTTCGGCTGTTTGGCCATGGCTTCCGAGAGTGTGTTCCCCGATTCAATATCTTCGATGACGCCATCCAGAGACGCTTTGAGCGGGCCGGGCTTGGCCTGTGCTTCCAGAATTCGCAGGCTTCGCAGGATCGGCAGACCGGCATCCTGCAGCGTGGACAGCTGACGGGTAAAGGTACAGAGCTGTTTGGGCCGCACACCCCCGATGGAGAAGCCCCCTTTTTTGGGACTGGCTTTTTTACTTCCGCCACCCGCTTTACCGCCGGCTCCTTTTTTCTGTTTCTTACCGCGACCTTTTTCGGCAATTTTGGTAACAAAAAAGCCCTTCTCTTTAATGAGTGTCTGCGCATCAGCTTCAGAAGGGGCCTCGATCGTGTCTTTCACTTCGAGTCCAGTGTTGTCCATGGCCTCATATTGATAAACCGGCATGGCGTTACTCCGTCAAAAGTCGTCTTAAAAAATGGTTTGTATTGTTAATGAGCCTGGTGGCTCTCAATTATGCGATGTCTTCCACCACGGTTTCGCGGACCACTTCATCAATCGTGGTGACCCCGTCAAAAATCAGTTTTAGCCCCGCTTCACGCAGGGTAGTCATCCCCTGACTGCGGGCCATGTCGCGTATATCATCCACCGAAGCATCTTCGGTAATCAGGTCGCGAATTTCATCGGTGACATCCATGAGTTCATACAGGCCTGTCCGGCCTTTGTAGCCCGAGTTATTACAGGTGGCACAACCTTTTCCATAGTAGAAGCTGTACTGTCGCGCCTGTTCAATCGGGAGCTGCAGCTCCATCAACAGTTCATCACTGGGTTCAAATTCCGTCCGGCATTCCTTACAGATTGTCCGCACCAGACGTTGTGCCTGAATGGCCTCCACGGTTGCGGTGATGAGGAACTTGGGAATATCCATATCGCGCAGACGGGTAATCGCCGAGGGCGCGTCGTTGGTATGCAGCGTGCTGAATACCAGGTGGCCTGTCAGCGCCGACTGAACGGCGATTTCTGCGGTTTCGAAATCGCGAATTTCCCCGATCAGAATCTGGTCGGGGTCGTGACGCAAAATCGCACGCAGCACCGAAGCAAAGGTAACTTGAATATCGGGATTGACGGGAACCTGAATCAGACCATCGATATCATATTCAATGGGGTCTTCCGTCGTAATAATTTTTTCTTCAATGACGTTCAGTTCATTCAATGCGGAATACAGCGTCGTGGTCTTACCACTTCCCGTGGGGCCCGTCACCAGCACAATCCCGTTGGGTCTGTGAATCATTTCACGGAAACGTGACAAGGTGGTAGGGTCCATGCCGATTTTGTTAAGGTCCAGTTGAACCACGGTCCGGTCCAGCACCCGCATAACAACGGCTTCGCCAAACAGTGTGGGCAATACGCTGACCCGCAGGTCGACCGGATTGCCGCCGACGTTCAATTCAATACGACCGTCCTGTGGCATGCGGCGTTCAGCAATATCCAGATCTGCCATGATTTTGACACGGGAGACAATGGCATTGGCCAGGTGGCGTGGTGGTGGCACCATTTCATAAAGTACACCATCGGCACGCACGCGAATCTTGAATTCGTCTTCAAACGGTTCCAGGTGGATGTCGCTTGCCTGATCTTTGATCGCCAGCAGCATCACCATATTTAACAGTTTTCGAATCGGAGCCGCATCGGCGACTTCTTCGGCAGAAGAAAGGTCATAGACATTTTTAGTCTTGTCATCACCCAGTTCGTCTTCCATGGCCCCAATGACGTCTTCAATGCTGTCCTGGTGCTCGGCGTAGTGGCGGGCAATTGCCCCTTCCACATCTTTCAGATTGGAAACCGCCCCCCGGACATCATACCCGAGAAAGTTACGCAGGTCGTCCAGCGCGGCCACATTCTGGGGATCCGCCATCGCGACGGTGAGGACGCCATCTTTCAGCGAGACCGGCATAATCTTGTAGATCGAGGCCATCGTTTCCGGCACGAGTTCGAGCACCTTGGAAGGGATATTAGTCTCTTCCAGCTCAATGACGGGCATCCCCCACTGCTCAGCGAGCGCCTGTGTGACCTGCTCATCAGTCACCAGACCCATGCGGATGCCGACCTGACCGATGACTTCACCCGGGCTCTGCTTCTGCTCTTCCAGGATATCCCATAACTGATCTTCTGAGATATATCCCAGATCGACCATGATTTGACCAAGGCGTCTCGCTGCCATGTATGTCTACCTTTTCAGTTTGATTTTTCTTTCCGAAATGACTGACGCGACCTGGTGCTTCCCTGCTCCCGATCATTAATCTTCAAAATCATCATCTTCTTCGTCATCATCGTCTTCGAGTAATCCCTTCTTGGCCATGGCGATTTTCGCTTTGAGCTCGCCTGGATTATTCGATCGCATGACGACATCTTTTTCTTCGCAAAGCCCATCGCGCCAGAGATTAAACAGCGCGTCATCCAACAGTTGCATCCCGTACTTCCGCCCGGTCTGAATACTGGAGTTAATACGATAGGTTTTGGCTTCACGAATCAGGTTGGCAATCGCCGGCGTCACGACCAGCATCTCATACGCGGCCACCAGTCCTTTTGGTTTTTTCGGCATGAGAGCCTGGCTGAGGATGCCGATAATGGACGAAGAAAGCTGGGTCCGAATCTGGTCCTGCTGACTGGTAGGAAACACGTCGATAATACGGTCGACAGTACCCTGGGCACCGGTTGTATGCAGGGTCCCGAACACGATGTGCCCCGTTTCCGCAGCAGTAATCGCAGCAGAAATGGTTTCCAGGTCGCGCATTTCCCCCACCAGAATCACATCGGGGTCCTGTCGCAGAGCACGACGCAGGGCTTCGGGGAAGGTAGGCACATCGACGCCGATTTCCCGCTGATTGATCGTGGATTTATTATGTTTATGATAATATTCAATGGGGTCTTCCATCGTGATGATATGATGGTCCATTGTATTATTCATGTGATTGATCATGCTGGCCAGGCTGGTTGTCTTACCACTGCCTGTCGGCCCGGTGACCAGAAACAGACCACGTGGGCGTTCGAGCAGATCGGAGATCACCGAAGGCAAACCCAGCTGTTCGAAAGTCAGAAATTCATTGGGGATTCGCCGTAACACCATGCCGATCTGGCCACGCTGCTTGAAGACCGATACCCGGAAGCGGGCTTTCTCACCAAAGGCGAATCCGAAGTCAGTCCCTCCGACCTCCTGCAGTTCCTGCTGATTTCGCTCAGGCGTGATACTCTTCATCAGCGCGACGGTATCATCGGGTTCAAGACTTTTGGTTTCCAGACGTACCATATGCCCGCCGACACGAACAACGGGGGGCTGGCCTGTGGTGATATGCAGGTCGCTCACCCGTTCTTTAACGACCGTCTCCAGCAGTTTGTCAATTTGAACTGTTGCCATCCAAAGTACTTTCTGAAAACTCTTTGACTAAAAAGTGAGCGATCACCGAACGTTCGCGGGAACGAGGGTTTTCGCCAGAAGTGTGGATTATTCTTCGATTTGAGTGATTTCATTTCCCAGAACGAATCAGCTCCTGGATTTTTCCCTGAACAAGCGGGTCTCACAAGAATGTAGTAAAACGAAAATCAGTAAAATTAAGGAAATAAAGATAAGACGACTTAGAAATGGTTTACTGAAATCAGATCGCCATCTTCCTGGGGCGTATCTGACTTAATTATCCGGTATTCTGCTGCAAAACTCAACAAATGCACGAAAATAGATCTAACTCTTTCCTGAAAGCTGAAACGGTTTTTCCAGATTTTCACACGAACGATCCCGTTGACACCTCTTTTTCTGCCCCTGTTATGAGCCTTCCAGACCTTTTGCCAGCTTCATCGCTTCTGACAGTGTTGTGATTCCCTGCAGGGCTTTCTCTGCTGCATCCTCAGCCAGCGATTTCATGCCGTGCAGGCGTGCCTGCCTTCGAATGTTCTGTGCGGCCTCACTGCGGAAAGTCATCTCACGTATAGCGGAATTCATCATCATCAGTTCAAATACCGCTTTACGCCCCTTGTAGCCGGTGTGTGAACATGTGTTACATCCCTTACCTCGATTATGGATCGCATTGGCAAGCTGAGTTTCGGTAAAGCCGAGGTATTCGAGTTCACCTGGATCGGGGACATAGGTCTCAACACATTTACCACAAACAACACGCACCAGACGTTGAGCCATGACCGCCATCACACTGGATGCCACCAGGAACGGCTGTACCCCCATATCGATCAAACGTGTAATAGAACCGGGCGCATCGTTCGTATGTAGCGTACTGAATACCAAGTGTCCTGTCAAAGATGCTTGAATTGCCATCTCAGCAGTTTCCTTGTCGCGGATCTCACCAACCAGAATCACATTGGGAGCCTGTCGCAACATCGCACGAATGATGCGGGAAAAATCGAGCCCGATATTATGCTTCACTTCTACCTGATTGATACCGGGCAGATAGTATTCAACCGGGTCTTCAGCCGTGATAATCTTGCGGTCTGGACGATTCAACTCACCCAGGGCACTGTACAAAGTTGTCGTTTTTCCGGAACCCGTCGGCCCGGTTACCAGGAAGATGCCGTTCGGTCGACGAATAATCGTCTGGAAGCGCCGATAATTCTCTTCTGAAAAACCAAGGTTACGAATCCCGACCTTAATGTTATCTCGGTCCAGAATACGCATGACCACTGCCTGTCCGTGATTGGTTGGCAGAATACTGACACGCAAGTCGTAGTCCTTGGCGGCAATGGTGGTTTTAATTCGACCATCTTGAGGACGACGTTTTTCTGCGATGTCCATCTGCGCCATAATTTTGAATCGGGAAACAAGTGCCATCAACAGACGACGGGGAGGACTGTCACGTTCAATCAGTACACCATCGATCCGATAACGGATGCGAATCCGGTCCTCAAAGGGCTCGACATGAATATCACTGGCCCGCATATTCACAGCTTCACTGATGATCAGGTTGGCCAGGCGGATCACCGGGGCACTGTCATCTTCTTCAGCGACAGTGCTGGAGGAGGCAAGTTCGGTGGCAGTAATATCGATGGCAGTTTCCGTAAACTCCTTCAACATCGTATCAACAGATTCGGTTTCGCTCTGTCCGTAATGCCGGTTGATGGCGGCCTGAATCGCTTCTATCGGAGCCATGACCACGTCAATATCACGATTAATAATGAATCGTAGTTTATCGAGTACTTCGTATTTCATCGGGTCATGCAGGGCAATCTGCAACGAATCCCCATCCATTCCCACGGGAATCACGGTATTTTCACGTGCCATGGATTCTGGAACCAGTTCGATTACCGACTGGGGAATTTCAAGCCCTTCCAGTTCGACAAACTCATATCCATACATGGACGCCTGGGCCTGCGCAATGACTTCGGCCCCCACATATCCCAACTTGACAAGTGCTTCTCCGGGGGAAATTCCCATAGAGCCGGCCAGATTCGAGGCTTCATCCAGCTGCGCCGGACCGAGAAACCCATCATCTACTAACTGTTGCATCCAATCATCGGCCATTCAATTTCTCCACGGAATAGAATCAGTTTTAAACTGCGAGGAATCTGTTTTTCCCATATCAAACAGTGGGAATCAAGACTCCGGTCAAATCTGGTTTATGAAAATTATATTAACTCCAGCTTGTATTCTACCATTCAGCAGATCCAATTACTGCAGAAACCGTTCGTCATACCCGCATCAACGGAGTTGACTGCTTTCTGATTTTCCAATGCGTCATTGGGGAAATAAGACGTTAGACATGTCGAGCGAGAATTGTTTATAGCGCCCGGAGCTGAAAGAGCGACTTCCCCGGAACACGTTGTGAATCGAGTTGACGGGAAAACTCTATAACCAGCCAGAACAGGCTATTTTAATTTTGAAGTAGACATCAAAGAGTGTCAAGGATGTAAATCACGATACTGCTAATACTTGAGAGAGTTTTCTGCAGACGGAGTCGTTTCGAACAGTGTGAACTGAACAGTTTTCAGAAGCGGTCACAGTGGACTTTGATTTAAAAAGATGCAGACAGATCCTGCATCGCTGAGATCGTTGTGTCAATTTGCTCCACTGTTGTAAAAGGCCCGGGACTGAAGCGGAGCGTTCCTCCGGCATCTGTTGAACCGATACAGGCATGAATACGGGGTGCACAGTGTAAACCTGCCCGAATCTGAATCCCGAAATTCTCATCCAGAATGGAAGCCAGCACCTGTGGTTCAGCGGTTTCACTGATCAGGCTGACCACCCCCACCCGGTTTTCGACGACCTGGGGGCCAGTCAGTTGGAAACTGTTGAGTTGCTGAAAACCGTCCAGCAGCTGTGCGGTTAATTGTTGCTCGTGCTTACGAAGTGTTGAGACACCCTGCTTGAGTACGTATTCAATAGAAGCTCGCAATCCGATCAACCCGGGGGCGTTGTGATTCCCTGATTCCAGTTTTTCAGGCAAAGTGACTGGTTGTGTTTCTTCTTCGCTGCGAGTGCCGGTCCCCCCCTGCCGCAGGCTCTCGACCTGGTCAGCCAGCTCTGCACGCAGATAAACCAGCCCCGTTCCCAGCGGGCCCAGCAACCCTTTATGACCGGGACATGCCAGGAAATCGACGGGCATGCTGGACACATCCAGAGGCAGATGGCCGGCTGTCTGCGCGGCATCGACCAGAAAGAGCACATCCGCCTGGCGTGCGATTTCTCCAACTTCATTCACGGGTTGAATGGTCCCCGTTACATTCGAAGCATGATTGAGAATCATCAGTCGCGTGTTTTTTTGGAGGGCATCCCGAAACGCCGTCGGTTCGACCAGTCCGGTCTGATCTGCGGGAATGATTGTAATCTCCAGTCCCCAGCGGTTTTTCAATGTCTGTAGAGGCCGGAGTACTGAATTGTGTTCCACATCGGAAGTGATGACATGATCCCCGGGCTTTAACACGCCGTGAATAATCGTATTCAGGCTGTCTGTACCGTTGAAGGTAAAGGCGATCTCCTCAGGACGTGCTGCCCCCAGCAGTTTTGCTGCGTGCTTCCGACATTGATCGATGGAAGACTGCAGTTCGATTGATTTCCGATAGGCTCCACGACCGACGGGAGCACCCATGTTTCGATTGTAATCATCCATTGCAGCATAGACGGAATCTGGCTTGGGGAAGCTGGTAGCTGCGTTATCCAGGTAAATCAACGGCTGCTCACTCATGTTTCAAACTCAATCCACTTTCAGATTTCATCCGCCGATAGAATACATCGGGCGATCGGGTTGAATGAATCGTGCTGTGTTGATTTCATGCCCTTCTTTTTTCGCGGTAATACTGCTGCGTACCGCCGCGATGATTTCTTCGTCCGGAGCATTGTTGTGGAACAGCTCACGGATGTTGGTTTCCTCCAGGCTGAACAGACAGTTGCGCAACTTCCCGTCGGCGGTTAACCGAAATCGATTACAGCTCATGCAGAAGGGGGCGCTGATTGAGGAAATGAACCCGATCCGTCCCACGCCATCCTCGAAGACAAAATTGGAAGCTGGTGCACTTTTATCAGGCTGTTCCTCCGGTACCAGAGGCATAATCCCCTGTGACAGGATCTCCTGAATTTCATGGGCGAACAGGACTTTCTCGCGTTCCCACTGATTATCCGCATCCAGAGGCATGAATTCGATAAAGCGAATTTCGGCCCCTGTTTCACGGGCCAGCTTTCCGAAAGGGACGATCTCTTCTTCCGTCAGATTGCGGATGGACACCGCATTGATTTTCACAGGATCAAAGCCGGCGTCATGAGCAGACTGTATGCCGGCCAGTACTTTATCGTAATCGTCGCGGCGTGTGATCTGTTTAAATTTGGCGGCGTTCAGCGCGTCCAGGCTGATATTGATCCGTCGCAAGCCGGCATCATAGAGCTGCTGTGCCTGCTGGGGCAGCAGGATCCCATTGGTGGTAATGCCGATATCCTTAATTCCAGGAATGTCGGCAATCATTTTCACCAGTTCCGGGATATTTTTTCGAACCAGGGGCTCTCCGCCGGTCAGACGAATTTTGTCGACCCCCAGCGGTACTACCAGGCGAATGAAGCGGACGATTTCCTCGAACGACATAATCTTACTGCGATGAACGAACTGCACATCTTCGGAAGGCATACAATAAAAACAGCGAATATTGCAGCGGTCTGTGACGCTGATGCGCAGGTTGTTATGCACACGTCCAAATGTATCAATCAGCTGAGTCAGTTTTTCCATCAGTGCCTCTTACGATCAAGGCGGGAAGTACGGCCTGCTGTCCCCCGCCGGTTCTCTACACCTATTATAGTCAGTCTCAAACCGGAAACTGTTTTATTTTGCCTTGATTTCCGGATGCTCCCATTCGGTTGTGCCATCAGACCAGTTTTCCTTTTTCCAGATGGGTACAATCTCTTTGAGCCGATCAATCAGAAAACGTCCTGCTTCGAAGGCTTCACCGCGATGTGCGGAACTGACGGCGATGGCCACACTGATTTCTCCCAGTGTCAGATGCCCGACTCGATGTTCAATGGCAATCCCGTGGACGTCCCACTGGTCGCGTGCTTCGTCGATCAACTGCTGCATCATCTGGTCAGCCATCTCCGGGTAGGCCTCATAGTCTAATGCGACCGTCTGTTTACCTGCGGTCATTTCACGTACGGTTCCCATAAACAGGACAACGGCTCCACATTCATTGGAACGCACCTGCTCAGTGATGGCAGCGTAGTCGATGGGTTGATCTGTAATGGAAATGGAGTCTGTTTTCATGATCGATAACCAAAATACCAGTTAATACGTTTCAATTCAGCCACCACTGACCGGTGGAAAGCAGGCGACTTCCTGTGAAGCCGACAGCAACTGGTCTTCTCCTGCATAGGCATTGTCAACGGCGATCAGAAGCTGCCCGCTTAATGGCTGTAACTGAGGAACCTGTTCGGCAATGGCCTGTCGCAGGCAGGCGACCGTTGTGCCTTCCCCCACCTCAACCGAGATCAAATCGCTGTTTGCCAGTTCGCGGGCCCGGGCAAATAACCTGACCTGAATCTGCTGGACTGTCATGACACTACCAGTTTTTTCTTTTGCGGCTGCAATGCCCGTCCCAGTTCAGGCATCAGTCCGTAAGAGAGTGCCAGTAGTTTGAGAGGGTGGATGGTAGGAATCCGGCTTTCCTGTTCCATCTGCATTTTGCAACTGCTGCATTCAGTCACACCCGCATGAACGTTTGTTGTTTTCATGTGATCGATCAGCTCCCGACCGATCTGTTTGGAGGTTTCAAAGGTGTCGCGGGCGAGCCCGTAGGTCCCGGCCATGCCCGAACAGCCTTTTTCAATTGTATTCACCCTCAGCTCAGGAATCAAAGCGAGAAGCGAATTTAAAGCCGAACGGGACGATAAAGCCTTGATATGACAGGGAGTATGATAGTCCAGTTCCAGATCCAGTGGTCCAAAATCAGTCCTGAGACGGTTTGCTTCGTGCAACTGCCAGAGAAATGCTCCCGCTTCGCTGACCTGTTCGGAAATCACCTGGCTGTCTTCGCCGGGCACCAGCATCGGGTACTCCTGCTTCAGACAGATGGCTGCTGCTGGTTCAGTACAGATAATCTGATGCCCTTCTCTGGCAAATTCCGCGAGAATTTTGATGTTCTCTTGCGCAAAGCTGCGCGCCGCGATCAAATCGCCGGCGGACACCATCGCCATTCCGGAAGCGAGCTGCTGCGGAGGAACATACACGGGAATCTGATTGTGCTGCAGGACCGCCAGCATTGCATGTGCCAGTTCCGGATCGTGATAGTTGGCATAATAGTCGACAAAAAAGATGACCAGATTCGGATCACTGCCGGGTCGAGGTCGTTTCAGATATTTCTTGGGGACCGATCTCAGGAATGACCGCCGCGAAAAGAAAGGAAGCTTGCGGTCCCGGTGAATGCCCATCATTTTTTCCATGAGCCAGCGGGTGGTCGTATTATTGATCGCCCAGTTCGCCGCCATCGAAAGTGTACTGCCCAATGCGCCGAATGAATGGGCCCGTGACAAGATCCAGTCGGTATGATCAAGACCGTTCGCAGAGACGTAAGCCGCTTTAGCCTCGATGGCCATCTGTGGAATATTGACGGTTGAGGGACAATCCAGCTGGCACTGCTTACAGTTGAAACAGGTGTCTGCCAGATGTTTGGTTTCTGCTGAGGAGAGTTCATTGGGATGCAGGGCACCAGAGAGCAGTCCGCGAAAGAGATTGGCTTTGGCACGGGGCGAGGCTTCTTCGTCCGGAGCAATTCGAAAGACGGGACACATCCTGGAGCCGGCATCCTGGCGTCGACAGGAACCACAGCCATTACAGCGTGACGCCTCCTCCTGCAGTTCCTGTGGTGACCAGGCGAGCTGAAGCTCAACCAGTTCGGGAAACTTTTCAGGAACCGGTCTTAAATTACGAATGGTGACATGCGGATCATCGTTGATAATTTTGCCCGGGTTCAGCAGATTGTGCGGATCAAAAATATCTTTAACCTGTCGAAACACGCGATACAGATCACCATATTGAGAACGAATGAAGGCGGTGCGTGCCAGTCCGTCACCGTGCTCGCCGCTGATTGTTCCATTCAGAGCAAAGACCGTCTGGTAGAGTTCACGGGCAATGGTTTCCAGAATGGGTGCATTATGATCGGTCAGCGCCGGTAAAAAGGGACGCAGGTGAATCTGCCCGGATGCGGCATGGGCATATAAAGTTGCGGTGATCTGATGCTTCTGAAAGACTTTCTGGGCTTTTTGGGAGAACTCGTACAGGCATTCGGGGGGCACTGCGATATCTTCGACAAACGGTTGAGGCCGTGACTCACCCGGAAGACGACTGAGGGAAGGAACTACTTTCTGCGGCAGTGACCAGAGGAAGTCCACTTCGTCTGGTTGATGGGATTCCATGGCGACGACCACCCGGGAATTGATATTTTTCACAGCGAGAATCACATTATGCAGTCGCTGCTGGACCTGCGCATCACTGAAACCCACCTGTTCGACCAGCAATGCCGCTTCGGCTGCAGGAGAGATCAGGGAAGCAAAGCGGGGATCTGCATCGCGGGCCAGGGAGAGCAGACGCCGATCCAGAAGATCGCAGGCGGAAGGCTGTTCGTGAATAATGGTCTGCACAGCTTTAATGGCAGAGGCCAGATCTCCGAACAGCAGGAGCGCCACTCCCCGATGCGCGGGTAACGGGGAGACATGCACCAGTGCGGAAGAGAACAGAGCCAGCGTGCCTTCCGAACCAACCAGCATGCGTGCCAGATTCAAATTTTGTCGACTTTTAATCCCTTTGAGATAATAGCCGCTGCAGTTGGGAATCCCGGACCGTTGTTTCTCCTGAATTAACGCGGCATGATCATTCAGCAGCTTGGAGAGTTTACTCAAAATCGTACGTTTAGCGTGTTCGCCACGCGCTTCCGGCGTCGGCTCGCTCAGGAGTGACGTTCCGGACCCCATGGGAGAGGGCTGATTCAGAATCGACAGGCTTTCATTTCCTGCTTCGAAGCAGGTTCCATCTGCGAGGATCAATTCCAGTCGATTGATATAGTCGCGAGTCGAGCCCACGCGAATCGCCCGGGAGCCGGCGGCATCGATTGCCAGCATACTGCCCAGTGTCGTGACTTCGGTATTGGAGGGATCGGGGGGGAAATAGAGTCCCTGTGTTTTCAGATAGCGATTCAACTGTGCGTGCACAACACCCGGCTGAACATGGACCAGTTTATCATTGATCAACTCAAAGGCATTCATGTAGCGTGCGCAGTCGATGACGATCCCGCTGCCGATGGCGTCACCGACCAAGCCAGTCCCTGCCCCGCGTGGAATCATCGGAATATTCATCTCCGAGGCATAGCGGGCAATCGAGATCAGATCATTTCGATCACGGGGAAAGGCAATACACAGTGGTGGAACCTGATACAGGCTGGCATCGCTGGCATAAATTGACAACGCAACGGGATCGCATCGCACATCACCTGCAATCAGACTGGAAAGATCTTCTGCAATTCGTTGCTGTTGACGGTCCAAAGTTACTGGCTCTCAGGTTGAATGATTCGCACGCACATCAAAAGTTTTTGAGGCAGGTTCTATTGTATGCGATTGAAGTCCCCGGTTTGAATACTCAATCGACCGAAACAGCCTTCAAGCAGTTGATTCGGTTGCCGCCGTGAAAGAATCCCTATAATACACGCAGTCCGTAACCTTTATTCATCCTGCCTGGTCGACACTGCTTCACCAGAAAGTCTGATACAAGTTACTTCAGCATGCTTCTGCGGCTTACTTACCGAAACCAGAAGTGTCGCGTGACCGTTTCGACAGCCATTCGCAGGCAGGTTCCGGTAAGCCTTCATGGCCTCCCTGGAAAATCGTGACGCGTGCATTGCCCGATTTACGACGGAGATGAATTTCGCGTCCGTAAGTTTCATCGGTCTCCTGATCCGAGGCTTGAGGATTTGTCAGTGTACCCTGATTCCACAGCTGCTCTATTTCCGCCTCAGTCACAGGGGCCGTCTGGTTCTTTTTCGCCAGAACATTAAAGGCATTAATTGTGTGCGCGAAAGGAACGGAACCGGTCTGACCATCCGTCACACCGGCATTGAGATCAAGGGGTAATTCCGTAGCATTGTCGATCCAGAATAAAGGAGAACGATCGCGGTACTGCACATCAATCTCCTCTGAAGTACCCGGCTTGTCAGTCAATGATTTTAAAATCATGCGGGCATAATTCTGGGGCACACCATCTTTCAGGTGAAATCGATACCACTCTGCCAGATCACTGATGCCCACCCAGGCGGAAGCGGCTGAGAAACGATCAGGGTGATGACCGGCCATCAGCATTGTCATGTGTCCGCCTCCCGAAGAACCGGCCAGATAAATACGAGACTGGTCTACGTTGTAGTGTTTGATGACATATTCGATGGCGTCCAGGATATCCTGTCGCGCCAGTCGGGATCCACAGGCTTCGGGCTGCTGGTTGACGCCCCGAAAATCAGGATGCAGATAAATCCAGCCACGCTGTTCTGCTTCCTGCAGCCACTTCGCATTGTTCTGCTTATAATTGCCACTCCAGGAATGCAGGAAGACAAACAGCGGTGCCGGAGTGGTTTTTGCCGAAGCGGGCGCCCAGAACATGGAAGGCTGCAAGCTGTCATCCAGACTGCTTTTGACTTTGATGAGCTCCAGCTTTGCCGGTTTCTGTTTTGCCTCAGCGACGTTTTCCGCGGCTGACAGGTTTTCCGGATTCAAAGCGCAAGTCCCGGATACGAAAAGAGCGAACAATACAAGTTTTGACATGGATGCAGTTTCCTCAGTTCTTTGATACGTCACGGTTTTTATTTCTCATCCTGCGATTCTGATTTCTGTTCGGCGTATTCAATTTTGCCCCAGAGATTTCCGCCGACTTTACCATGCTGCCAGGTACCGGCGTAGCGGCCTTCGAAGAACATCACGCGAGAAGTGAAGGTACCCAGACCGGGAATGGTCATGTTGGTCAGGGAAATGACGGGTGTGTCACCTGCCCAGAAAACATTCAGAGGCATCGGGACGTTAACATCATTATCGCCGTATTTAATGCGGGCAGTGATCAGCCACTGATCTCCCTGCAGTTTTTTCATGGACGCAATCTCATAGCGTTCTTCGCGCGGAGGTTTGCCGTTCTGTTTTCCATCGACACTGAAATGCCCGACCAGCGTTGCCCCGCTCATCTGCTGTTCCAGTTTTTGTTCCCGCTGCGCCTGCTCAGTTGCGCCTGCGTCCTTTTCATCAGCCTGTTGTGCCTCAGCGACTGCCACAAATGTCAGCAGCATACAGACAGTTAATAAACGATTCCTGAGAAAACTCATGATTTCGGCCTCTCATTTTCATTGTGAATTTTCAGAACGAAGTAAATTCGCTACGATACCTTAATCCTACACGATAACCGCTCACAGGTGAATCAACCGGTCGAACATATGACAGAATCTGATTATCAATCACAGCCTGCTGGTCCCAGTGGCGCGGGAGTTCCCCTGCCGGGAACTCCCCCCGATTATAGCATCCTAACCCCTGCATTTGAAAAGCTTTGCGATGTAATCGCCCGTCTGCGTTCACCGGAAGGCTGTCCGTGGGATCGGGAACAGACACTGGAGACGATCAAGCCTTATACGCTGGAAGAAACTTACGAACTCCTGGAAGCCATCGATTCAGGCAATGATGAACATATCATTGAAGAACTGGGAGATCTTCTGCTGCAGATTGTGCTCGACGCTCAGATTGCCGCCGACGAAGGTCGATTTGATCTGACGCACGTCGTCGATCGATTGACTCAGAAAATGATCGAACGCCATCCGCATGTGTTCGGCGATGTTGCCGCGGAGACACCGGATGAGGTGCGTCGCAACTGGGACCAGATTAAGGAACAGGAAAAGCAGCGGCGTTCGATTTTTGACGGCCTGCCTGCGGCACTACCGGCATTAGCCCGGGCGTCACGCGTGGCAGAAAAAGCTGCCAAAGTGGGATACGATTTTCCGCATCGCGACATGCTGTTTGATAAACTCCGGGAAGAAATTCAGGAACTGGCGGACGAAATTTTTCCCGACGGTCAGATTCCTCACACGCCGGCCACCGTGGAGGCGGAGATCGTTGCTGACACGGAACTCGCTGACCCGGAGCTGCGTGAACGCGTGGAAGGTGAACTGGGAGACATTCTGTTCGTCGTCGCCAATATCGCCCGCCGCTGGAAGATCAATCCCGAGGAAGCGCTTCGAAAAAGCAACAGCAAGTTTCAAGAGCGCGTGCAGAAAATTGAACAGGAACTGGAGCGGACCGGTGGTTCGATTCAGGAAGCATCCCTGCAGGAAATGGAACAGATCTACCAGGCAGTCAAGCTGCAGGAAAAACGAGATGTCTGATCGATCTGTTTTGCGGGATCCCTGTTTTAAAACGGCAGGTCAACGCCCAGCCCTTCCTCCAGGGCCAGTTCATACACTTTGACGCCCATGGCGATATCTTCGACCGCCAGGCCGACGGATTTAAACAGTGTAACCTGATCATCGGTAGCCCGGCCGGTTTCGCGTTCAGCGACAATCTCACACAGGTTATGCATCAACCGCCAGTCGGTAATGCCTTCGTCGACAGGCTGCATAAAGTCGCCTGCTTCGATTTTGCATTGTTCAATATCATCGCAGACTATCACGTCAGCCCGTTTAATGGTTGTACGGTCAATTTCCCGTCGCGAGCGATGATTGGATCCGATCACATTGAGATGCGTCCCTTCATCGAGCACACGTCCGTCAAACAGTGGAGTTTTACTGCTGGTGGCACAGATGACAATATCTTTTTCCGCCGCGGTTTCATCGGGTGAGTGTGAGGCGGTGACTTCGACATCACACAACTCGGTCATTTCTTCTGCAAACTTGCTGCAATGTTCGTAGTTACGCGAGTAGACCGAGACGAATTCAATTTTTCGAGTCAAACAGATGGCCTGCAATTGTGTGCGTGCCTGCAGTCCGGTGCCAAACAGTCCAACGACTTTGGAATCGGGCCGCGCCATATATTCGGTAGCCACTCCACTGGCAGCGCCGGTACGGAGCTGGCCGAGGAAGTCCCCTTCGATCAACGCTCGCATTTCGCCGGTCTCCTGATCGTAGATGGCAACGTGGAACTGGGCAGCATCCCTGGTGGTCGTATAGGCTTTCCAGCCGACATAACCGAGATATTCGCTGGCAGCAGACATGGTATGTAACATGATTCCGGGAGCTTTGACCCGTTGTCGAGGCTCATTGTTTGCTCGACCGGCGGCCAGTTCCTTGAAGACCTTGTGTGTGATCAATATGGATTTCTCCATGTCCATCAGAGAGCGAACGTCGTCTTCGGTGATATACAGTGCCGCCATGTACGGTTACCTTTGCAAGTGTAGCCTGTGTCCAGTTTTGCTGTCGCGTCTGCAGGATCATCCGGCCCGCCTCTAAATGATCGAGTGACGCTATGGATCATTGTGGTGTGTTCTGAAAACACTGTCCCACAATACCGATGCCGTCTGCCAAAGGCGACATCACTATCCTATTACACGCTAACGTGAAATCAGTTGATATACAATACCAGTATCAACCTGATAGTAGCCAACCGCCTCTGCGACATTCCAGGCAACCGTATTGGTTTCGTCGACATGCAGTTCGAGCTTGGTGATCAGTTCATCCTGCAGTCGACGGGCGATTTCCAGCAGTAATGACTGGCCATACCCTTTGCCGCGTTCCGCTTCATTCACAAACACGTCGGTCAGCCCGATTACACGTTCTTCCCATTTGGGGATATAGAGATCCAGGCCAATGATGGTGGCAGAAGCGACAGCCGGCTCACCAGTTTTGGAAGCGAGTTCAAAATGCAGCGTTTCGAGTCGTCCCAGTCGGGTGAGCCACCACCAGTTGGGCGCCTGGTAATCATCGGAAATATTCAACTGCATTTTCCGACGGATTGTGACCAGGTGAAATTTGATCGGCGGTTTCTGGCCGAGCAGATCGCGCTGGTAGATGCGGGTTGAACCGATTGATTCAAAACCCAGGCTTTCGAAGAAGGGAGCCGCCAGTGGATCAGACAGCAGAAAACCGGAAGGACGGGTGCCCCCATACAGGCCCACCAGATACGGGGATCGCTGCCCGGAAGGTCCCGCAGTAATCTCGGTCGCTCCTTTGGATTTGAGGTATTCTACTGCCCGTCGCACCAGTTCGCGACCGATTCCACGGCGACGGTAATCCGGGTGCACAATGACTGCACAGATCACGCCCTTGGTATAGTCCAGCGCAGATCCTTCCTCATTGGCTCCAAAACCGGCAAGAATAAATCCGACCCGTTCGCCGTTCTCTTCTGCAACGATCAACCCTTCGGGATCGAAGTAGGGTTGTGAGAAAATCAGAACTTCGAAGGCATCGTTGCTGAGACATTCCGCGGCTCCTCTACCCAGTCCTGCAGCATGCCATAGTCTCAGCAGCTGTGGTGGGTCAGTATTATGAAACGCGCGAAACTCAGTCACAAAGTTCTCTCACAAAATGTGAACGGGACTTAGAATCAGAAACTCTGATACAGGAATAGAAAGGCCCCCTTGTGAAATCCCAAGAGGGCCTGTGATTCCTTATTTTACTTTTTTGACCGCTTCAACAATCGCAGCAACAGTCAGACCGTATTTGTCCAGCAGACCCTGGGGATCTCCACTTTCTGCGAAACAGTCACCCACATTAACGTAAGCCATGGGAACCGGATTGGTCTGCGAAACTGCCATTGCGACTGCAGATCCCAATCCACCATGAGCGAGGTGTTCTTCAGCAACGACAATCGCGCCGGTTTCATGCGCGGCTTTCTGAACAGCTTCCACATCCAGTGGTTTCACGGTATGCATGTCGATGACACGTACACTGACGCCTTCTTCGGCCAGTTTTGTCGCAGCATCAATCGCACCGGCGACCATCAGGCCGTTAGCGATAATCGTCACATCGTCACCTTCACGAACGGTATTGGCTTTGCCGATCTCGAAGGTATCTCCGGCGGAATAAATCTCGGACACTTTGGGACGTCCCAGACGCAGGTAAACAGGACCCTCGTATTCCAGCATGGCAGCGGTTGCCGCTTTGGTGGAAACGGCGTCAGCGGTGACAATCACAACCATGCCCGGCAGGCTGCAGGCCAGTGAGACATCTTCGATCCCCATCTGGGAAGGACCATCTTCGCCGATCGAAATACCGGCATGGGTTCCTACCAGTTTGACGTTCATGTTGGGAAATGAAATCGACATTCTGATCTGGTCGTATGCATTACACAGCAGGAATGCAGCGAAGCTGGCAACCACCGGGATATGCCCCGTTGAAGCCAGACCGCCGGCCACACTGACCATGTTGCTTTCTGCAATTCCGACATTGAAGGCCCGTTCCGGATAGGCCTGGGCAAACACTTCTGTTCGGGTTGAGTTCCCGACATCGCCGTCTACCGTCACAACTCCCGGAAATTTATCACCCAGTTCTTTTAATGCATCACCAAACGCATCGCGGGTGGCTTGTCCGATTTTCAATCCACTCTGTTCGCCTAAATACATAATGATCAGTCTCTTTTTTTGTATGTGTTAACTTTAGATGTTATTTGATTCGATCCTCCAGCGGTGTTCAAATGCCCGGAACGGTTTCCGTTCGAGGCCACCTGCCGGCAGGGGTTCTAAGCAAGAAACGCCAGAGCTTTTTCTGCCAGTTCCGGTGAAAGCGGCTTACCGTGATAGTTCACATCGCCAGTTTCTTCCAGGACGGGAAGAATTCCATACCCTTTTTTCGTCTTTGAAATAATAGCTTTGGGACGGTCTGTGACTTTGGCCGCATTTTCCAGGGCTTCGACAACCGCTGCCTGGTCGTTGCCTTCAATTGTCTGTGTGTACCAGCCAAAAGCAGAGATTTTTTCTTCAAAGGAACCCAGATCTAGTACATCCTGAGTCGCGCCGGTCTGCTGATATCCGTTCTGATCGATGATCGCGGTCAGGTTGCCCAGCTTGTATTTTTCAGCCGCTGCCAATGCTTCCCAGACCTGACCTTCGCCCATTTCCCCGTCGCCGATGACAACGAAAACGTTCGAACCGTTGTCGTTCAGGCGTGCGCCGAGGGCCTGTCCAATTCCCAAAGAAAGTCCCTGTCCCAGTGAACCCGTTGAGGCTTCAATACCGGGCAGCCGTTTCATATTGGGGTGACCTTCAAACGGGCTGCCCAGTTTACGAAGGGTCATCACATCCTCTTCCGAGAAGTAACCGGCTTCCGCCATGGCTGCGTACAGCACGGGAACCGCGTGGCCTTTACTCAGAATGAAACGATCACGGGCTTCCCAGTTCGGATTTTCGGGATCGTATTTCATGAAACCACCAAACCAGAGTGCGTTCACGACTTCCACAGCAGACAGGCTGCTGCTGGGATGTCCACTTCCGGCTTCAGTGGTCATACGGATGATCAGACGACGAAGGACTTTACCTTTTTCCTTCAACTCTTCTAATGATAAGGCATTTGCTTGAGCAGCCACTGTGATTCCTTCAATTCTTCAAGACAGACAAAAAAGCGCCCCGCTCCCAACCGATTTACTTCCTTCAGTTTGTAATATGACGAACTGATTGTACATCACTGAAGAAGTGCGGTGCCGAAACCGGGTAACCGTAGATTTGAGCGGCGACAGTATTCACGCGCCACCAGGCGCAACTTAAGCGCGTCGATGTATTAAGCGTATGCTAACGAGCAAAGCTGTCAGCGACAACCATTCCGGCAGGAGAAACCGGTTTGACAAACTGGAAAAAGAGCTTACCTGACCCGATTTTTTGATAAATTCACAAAACCCTCCCCGATCTTTCAAACGGAGCAAACCCTCTCTCGATTTTCTCAGAATTACCCAACTGTTTACACAAATCACCTTTAAAGCGTGGGGCCGTTCACGCATAATAGAAATTGTTCTCTCAGCCAAAACATCACAGATTCTGTCAGGAGTGAGGCTCTCAAGTCATGTCAGAAAAACCGTTTACAGACCAGGAACTGCTGGCTTACCTGGATGAAAATCTGTCGGTAGATCTGATGTCACAGGTCGAAGCCACTCTCCGCAGCTCAGATTCATTGCGGGTTCGCCTCGCGTCGCTGTCGCGTCAGAGGAATGATGGCGTGCATTCGGTGGGAGAGATCTGGAGGCGAAATCGGTTGAGCTGCCCTTCGCGCAGTCAGCTGGGTGGCTATCTCCTCGAAACACTGCCTCCCGCGTATCACGAATTTATTGAATTCCATTTAACGGAGACAGGCTGCCGCTACTGCCAGGCAAATCTGGAAGATCTGAAAGCGGGGCTCTCCGCAGCCTCACAGGATTCGAATCGACGTCGCCAGAAATACTTCCAGTCTTCCGCCGGTTATCTGTCCGCCGACAAAGACGAGCACTAACCAGCGCCGTCAGTCAAGCGGTTGCGACTCAAAGTCCGTTTCATTGACCCAGCCTGCTTTGATTTTCTCGCCCTGCATAAAGCGTTCATAAAAATGACGTGTTCGAGGATCGGAGTATTCATACTTCTCGAAGATCGAACCATTCCCCAGTACCCGCGGATCTTTTTGTGCCGTCAATTCGTCCTGCAACTGTTTTTTCAGTGAATTCTTCACCCCCTGATGGGCGGGCAGTGCTGCCAGGTTCCGCATACACTCCGGATCTTCACTGATGGCATACAGTTCCTCAGCCGGACGTCTGCCAAATGCCCATTCCCAGAAGTCTGCCTGTTTCCCGTCGCGACGCAGTTGCAGTATGACCGATTTGGTCGGACTGCCATCGCAGTTGAGATAACCGGTTTCGGGATTCCCGGCGGGCCAGCGTCCGGGTTCGTCATTTTTGAGATAAAGCATCCCCTGCTTGACGATGCCCCGAATCGGATAACCCTGATCATGGGGTCTGCCGATGTCATGGCGTTCTTTACCGATTAAAACATGGTCGCGTTCTGGATTGACCATGCCCGATTTTTCTGACTGGAAAATATCCGAAAGACTGCGTCCGGTGATCGGCTGCATGCCCGCTGCTTCTGTGGTCAGGCCGGCGGCTTCCAGAAATGTCGGCGCGAAATCAATGAAACTGACATAATCTTCGATCACCCGGTTACCGGTAGGAATGCCCTGCTTCCACATGATGGCCAGCGGCAGATGATTAGAACGTTCATACTCCTGTCCCTTCACGCGGGGGAACGGCATCCCGTTATCGGCGGTCACGACCACCAGCGTATTATCCAGTTCGCCCCGCTGCTCCAGCAGATTCAGCATGCGCACCAGATGCTGGTCGAAGTATTCAATCTCGTAGGCATAATCGAGCATGTCCGTGCGAATGGTTTCGTTATCAGGCCAGTAAGCGGGAACGCGATCAATATCGGTAATTTTCTTACCGGCTTTCTTAATACCCGCCCCGTATTCATAACCCCGATGCGGTTCGAATCCGCCATACCAGAAACACCACGGTTTTTCTGCGGCGCTCTGCTTAAGAAACAGTTCGAAGTTGGCAGCGTAATCGATGGGTGAAATTCCGCTGGCGGGGGGCTTGGTCTTTTTCTGATTGAACGCGGGTCCTGCCAGGTCGCGGCGTTTGCCGTTCGCATCGACGGCAACTCCAGGAGCCCAGCCTTTCGCTGTCTTCCCCACGGCATAACCGTTGTCTGCCAGAGATTCGACATAGGTTTTGAACTCCGGTGGAAAAAACGCCATGTGATTGCCGGCTTCTTTCAGTTGCCAGGAATTGCGGCCGGTCAGGATACAGGCCCGTGAAGGCGCACACTTGGCATTCGGCGTATAAGCGTTGTTGAAGAGCAGGCCTTCCCGCGCGACTCGATCAAAGCCGGGCGTTTTGACCCAGGAACAACCGTACGCGCCCATGTGCGGAAACGAGGCATCGTCGGCGATACAGAACAGTATGTTCGGACGTTTCTTTGCTGACGCTTCTGAATCCGCTCTGACAACGTCCGTGCAGAGCATTCCGAACAGGAATAGCCATAATACAGCGATCAAGCGATTTTTCATTTCAGCTGTTCTCCGGTTGAGCCATCCAGGGTGGAAGCAGTATCGTCAGTAAGATTGAACTTTTATCTTACGCGACCGGAGAAGCTGCCTCAAGAAAGAAAGGCTTGCGGAATTCAGTTACAACTGAAGTCAGTTGAAAGTGTTTGTGTCGCGGGGCTCTGCTGCCGTTCGCGGAGCCTGTTCTTAAAAAAGCTCAACAGCAGATCACTGCGAAGGTCGACATCCTGTTCATGCAGGAGTATCTGCCCCAGGGCAGGTTCCAGCCTGATCGTCCCCGCAAGGGTATCACAAAGAGTCCCCAGACTGACTTCGCGATGCAACTGGTGATAATACATCGGATTGGAAGCGTGATCCATATAGAGGCGGGAATAGAGTTCCAGCAGTTCCAACTGACGATGTTCGCGGTGAATGACAGGCTGGTCAGCATAATAATCTGTTTTCAGATCCAGCAATGTTTTCTGATAAGGCAGCTCTGAATTCTGCAAGACAACCATCTGTGCGCGGCATAATCCCTGCAGCAGAATCGAACGGGCTCCTGACTGCAATTGGTACGGCGCCAGAATGGAAGCGACGCACACGGTTCGGATTCCGGATTCCGTTGAAAGTTCGGTTCCCGCAGCAGGGCACGTCTGCTTAAGATCGACGGCAATGAATCCATGGGCATTCAGAGCATCGTCGATCAACTGGCAGTCAGCGGGGGCGGTAAAGCGGAGTGGAATGACAGCATGCGGCAGGAGAACGTAATCTTCCAGATTCAATACAGGAACCATTCCGGAGATGGTCTTTAACTGCTGCTCGATCACTGCGTTGTCTGCTACCATTATTTATATTCCAACCCCGTACATTGAAAAACCATTCTGAGTCCCCCATACTAAGTTCATTTATCAAACTCAGCTGGCTGATGAAATCATGTCAGTGAGAGTAGCACTTCATTTCGGGAATTGTCACGCAGAATATGGCTAAAAATAATTCGCAGATTGCAGCAGGTTCCGGTTATAGCGACTCACTTGATGACAAAAAGAAACATGCCCGCAAAATCGCGAGGGGACTGGCTCGACTGTTCCCGGAACCGGAGTGCGCGCTGATTCATGATTCGCCGTTTCAGCTGCTCGTCGCGACCATTCTCTCCGCACAATGCACTGACGAACGCGTGAATGCTACTACGCCGACTCTGTTCAAGAAATATCCGACGGCGGAAAAACTGGCGACCAGTAAACAGGCCGATGTTGAAAAGATTGTGTACCCGCTTGGCTTTTTCCGCGCCAAAGCGACCAACATTCGCAAGATGGCTTTGGCTGTCACCGAACAATATGCAGGCGAGATTCCCCGCACGCTCAAAGAACTGGTGGCATTACCGGGTGTCGGTCGTAAAACAGCCAATGTGGTTCTCGGTACTGCATTCGGAATTCCCAGTGGCGTGGTCGTTGATACGCACGTCAAACGCATCTGCAATATTTTCGGGCTGACCACCAGTAAAAACCCGGAGATCATTGAACGCGACCTGATGGAAGTCCTGCCGAAAAAAGAATGGATCGCCTTTTCCCATCGGGTCATTCTACACGGCCGCGCCACCTGCGTGGCCCGCAAACCGCGCTGTACGGAATGCAGCCTGCTCAAAATCTGCCCGCGGATCGGGTTGAAGCCGCTCACGGAGTGAACGCTTTTCACCAGTGGATTCCTGGTACTTGGCTCTGTTTCCGAAAACACCCGTCCAAACCGTTGAAAGCCGGTTCGCGTCGGTTTATGGTTCCAGTATGCAGCGTCTACTTCCAACCTTCACCATAATGAGAAGCCAATGATCCTGACCGGGAAAGAAATCAAAGCACGCCTGGGAACAGATATTGTCATTGAACCTTATCACGAAAAATATCTGAACCCGAACAGCTATAACCTCTGCCTGCATAACGAGTTGATGGTCTACGAGGAAATCGTGCTGGACATGGCCCGCCCGAATCGCCTGGGGAAATATGTGATTCCGGAAGAAGGTATGGTGCTCTATCCCGGGCAACTCTACCTGGGACGGACCGTGGAACGAACCGAAACCCATAACCTGGTGCCGCTCCTGGAAGGCCGGTCTTCGATCGGGCGACTGGGAATTTCCGTACATGCGACCGCGGGCGTCGGCGATATCGGATTCTGTGGATACTGGACCCTGGAAATCACGGTCGCACAGCCCGTTCGGATTTACGCAGGCGTCGCCATCTGCCAGATCATTTACAATGTGCCCATTGGGGAAATTGTCGAATATAACAGCGACAAGTACCAGAACAACAAAGGCATTCAACCCAGCCTGCTGTTCAAAGAACTTGACCCGGCCGAGTCTCGCCAGATGCGACTTTCGTTTGGCGAAGAAGCATCACAGTAAAGCCTCACCGTGATCTGTTTCCACTGAGATTCAGCTGTGATCAATATAAAAAAGGCGTTACAGAATTCACTGTAACGCCTTTTTTTATTTTCGATCTGTGCCGTTTACACGGTCCAGGTATCACCGGTGTTGAACAGAGCTTCCAGATCCCCATCGCCGTTACGTTCGGTGGCGGATTCCACCTGGTTGTAGACGGCGTCGTTGTAGGTAGGATGTTCGACACAGCGGAAGACCCCCATGGGTTCGGGCATTTCCGGATATCGCATGCTGGCCAGCAGAAACGCCAGGTTCATGTCTTCTGACTTTTCATCGTGGAACAGCAGATCGTCTTCCGTGACCCCTTTGCCCAGTTCGACCACTTCCGGCTGGTCGTGACTGTTGAGGCGAACGCCTTTATCGCGATTTTTTCCAAAGATCAACGGCTTACCATGCTCAAGGTAAATCACGTTATCTGCTTTCTGGTCCTTCTTGGAAGCAAATTCAAACGCACCCGAGTTAAAGACATTACAGTCCTGATAGACTTCCACAAAGGCAGATCCTTTGTGTTGTGCTGCCCGTTCGAGAACGTAACAGAGGTGTTTGATATCCACATCAACCGATCGGGCCGCGAAGGTCGCCCGGGCACCGATGGCCACCGACAGCGGGTTCAAAGGCCGATCCACCGAACCAAAAGGTGTACTTTTCGTTTTGGTCCCGGTAGGACTGGTGGGTGAATACTGACCTTTGGTTAAACCATAAATCTGGTTGTTGAACATGATCACTTTCAGATCCACGTTACGCCGCAGTACGTGCATGAAGTGATTCCCGCCGATCGACAGCGAATCGCCATCACCGGTGATCACCCAGACCTGCAGATCCGGATTCGCCAGTTTGACGCCGGTGGCAATCGCAGGAGCCCGACCGTGAATACTGTGCATCCCGTAGGTATCCATGTAGTACGGGAAACGGCTGGAGCAGCCAATTCCGGAAACGAACACGAACTTCTCTTTGGGGATACCCAGAGTCGGCAGGACTTTTTTCATCTGGGCGAGAATAGAGTAATCGCCACAGCGTGGGCACCAGCGGATTTCCTGATCGCTGGCAAAATCTTTTGGCGAGAGGACAGGCAGTGTGACATCAACGCTCATTTTTAACTATCCTTAAACGCAATAACTCGTTTTTAAACTGGTTTATAAAGGTATCAGATCAGATGACATCCGTTGAGATCAGCTCTCTTTGATCATCTCTCTGATTTTATCTTTCACTTCACTGATCAGGAACGGTTTCCCCTGGACTTTATTCAGGCCGACGGCATCAGCCAGGTAGGTACCACGAATGATCATCCGTAATTGTCCGGTATTCAGCTCGGGAATCAGGACCTTCTTATATTTCTTGATCAGATCGCCCAGATTTTTCGGGAACGGATTCAGGTAGCGAATATGGGCATGCGCCACCGATAGACCTTCCTGAACCGACTGTTTGACCGCAGTGCGAACCGCCCCGTAAGTTCCCCCCCAGCTGATCACCAGCAGGTCTCCCGATTCTGGACCTTCGACGGTCTGTTCGGGAATAAAGTCTGCAATCCCGGCAATTTTTTCTGCCCGGAGTGTGGTCATAAACTGATGGTTTTCGGGAGAGTAATTCACATTACCTGTCACGTCTGATTTTTCCAGACCACCCACGCGGTGTTCGCAACCCGGTGTACCGGGAATGACCCAGGGACGGGTTTTCTTTTCATTCCGCAGGTAGGGCATGAATTCCCCATTCGTCTGTGTATTTTCCTGGACGATCGGAATTGGTTTGAGTGACGAGACATCCGGAATCTTCCAGGGCTCGGCACCGTTGGCAATGTAACCGTCACTGAGCAAGAGCACGGGAGTCATGAATTCCACCGCGATTCGCAGTGCTTCCTGAGCCATCTCGAAGCAGTCTGCCGGTGTGGCAGGAGCGATGAGAGGCATCGGGCAGTCACCGTTGCGGCCGAACATGCACATATACAGGTCCGACTGTTCTGTCTTGGTGGGCAGCCCCGTGCTGGGTCCGCCGCGCTGGACATCAACCACGACCAGCGGCAATTCCATAATCGCTGCCAGTCCCATACCTTCACCTTTGAGAGCGATTCCGGGACCACTGCTGGCAGTAATCGCCAGATCGCCGGCAAAAGAGGCACCAACGACGCTGGTAATCGCAGCGATTTCATCTTCTGCCTGGAAAGTGACCACGTTGAAATTTTTCAGTTTGGAAAGTTCGTGCAGAATATCGCTGGCGGGAGTGATCGGGTAACCGCCGTAGAACAACTGCTTGCCGGCCAGTTTGGCTGCCGTCACAAAACCGAATGCCAGTGCTTCGTTACCGGTCACCTTGCGGTAATTACCGGCAGGCAGATCCGCGGGATCAACGCGGTAATGCACGGTAATCGCTTCGGTAGTAATGCCGTAATTATAGCCGGCGTGTAAGGCTTTGAGGTTCGCTTCGACCAGTTCCGGTTTTTTTGCGAACTTGCTTTTGACCCACTCTTCAGTCGGGGTCGCATCGCGCTGATAGAGCCAGTACACCAGCCCCATCGCGAAAAAGTTTTTGCAGCGTTCTGCTTCTCGTGGCGAAAGTCCCAGTTCGGCGACGGCGTCGCGCGTCAAACTGGTCATCGGCACTTTCTGCAGCTGGTAGGCGGCCAGAGATTCTTCATCGTCCAGCGGGTTACTGTCGTAACCGGCTTTGGACAGGTTCGATTTCTCGAATGCGTCTTCGTTGACGATCAGTGTTCCGCCCCGCTTGAGATCGGCTACGTTGGTTTTCAACGCCGCCGGGTTCATGGCGATTAACGTATCGACTTCATCACCGGGAGTGTAAATGTCTGAGCTGGAGAAGCAGATCTGGAATCCACTGACTCCGCCCAGCGTACCGGCAGGTGCGCGGATTTCTGCAGGAAAGTCAGGCAGTGTGCTGACATCGTTACCAAAGACAGCGGACACATTCGTGAACTGCGTGCCGGCCAGCTGCATTCCATCGCCACTATCTCCACAAAAACGAATTACAACAGCATCCAGTTGTTCGCTGATCTTGCCATTAGCACCAGACACATCAGTGGTCGACATTCTTTTGTTTACTCCCCGGTAGTCGCCTGAGTTCAGGCGGTACAGTCTCAGTTGAATGAAAAAATATTTTTAATGGTCTGTCTCCCCGGTGATCGCGACTGCCGCTCGATGAAAAGACGGGTTCGCTGGTCTGGTCCTGTTTTTCGATTACGAAAAACCAGACACTTCATCACTGAAAAGTTGAAACCGTGGAAAACGCGATGTGCTCTCTCAGACATGGTTCGGGACTGAATTGCTTCAGACCCCGCAAAAGGAGGGAAAGACGCAGGAGTAGGCCACACTTGGTTTTCACAATTTACATGCATCATTTCGTCTGTCGGGCGATTCCTTTCAATCCCTTGCGAGCATTGAAGTTCCAGCTCCAGACATCCGCGCTTTCCATCACGGCCTGCTTACCATCACTCCTTTGAACGGCAAACTCAACGTAACAGATTTATTCCTTATAATCGGCATTTTTGCACTATATTCAACACTTGGAAAGGCCTTAAACATCACATTCTTTGCTGATTCTTCAGATTTTCTCTCATGAGATGGATCAGACCTGTACTCATATCAAATTATAGGCAGCCTGTTCTGTCATCCAACTGAAATTAAACCCCGATATCCTATTTTAATTCTCCGGCTGATTCCAGATGAAGGTCCGCGAAAGTATTTGCCCTAAGTACAATGAAAACAGGGAGTAGAAACATACGGTTCCCACTCCCTGTAGAGACACGGTTCACAACAACCTGTTCAACTCATTTTCGTCATTGTGTAAAAATAATTCATAATATCGTGAGGCAGCTCCTGAACATCAATATTATTGAAGCCCGCTTCTTCCAGCATTGAACAGGCCAGTTCTTTACCCCAGCAGGTTCCCAGCCCCGCGCCTCCCTGGGCCAGAGAGACGGTCATGCAGTGCATGGTCGAAATGGTATAGAACATCGGCCCCAGTGGATTGGTGATGTTCTGCTCCACATTGCTGGAAGCGGCGATATCCTGCATCAGGAAGGTGCCGCCCGGCTTCAGTGCCGCATTCACTTCGCGAAGAACCTGGTCCGGTTTGGCCTGATCGTGAATCACATCGAAGGCGGTAATCAGATCAAACGCATCGGTCATATTCATCTCGGAAACATCCTGCACCTGAAAAGTCACGTTGGTCACGCCTCGTTTCACCGCGGACGCCTGGGCCCTGCCGATCGATTCTTCCGAGATATCAAAGCCGGTAAAGCGACTTTGGGGAAACGCGGCTGCCATTTCGATCAATGCCAGTCCGCTGCCACAGCCAATATCCAGGACTTCAATGCCGGCTTTCAGTTTGTCTTCGAGTCCGGGAACCAGTGGCAGAATATGCTCGAACAGACCACACACAACCGAATTATAACTCTCTTCCGCCATCACTTCGTGGAAACGGGCGAACTCCGAATAAGGGACCCCGCCCCCTTCACTGAAACAGTCGACGATCCGATCTTCCACCGAGCCGAGCACGGAAAACCACTGCATTGTCGTCGCAAAATTATTGGAACCGGCGGCTCGCGTCAGCAACGCGGCATGCTCGGCGGGGAGAAAACAGGTCTTTAATACCGGGTCATATTCGACAATCCCACCGGTGACCATCGCGCCCAGCCACTCGCGGACATAGCGTTCATTCAGACCGGACTGCTCTGCGATGGCCTCGCTGGTGGCGTGCTCCATCTCACTCATGATGTCAAACAGCCGGGCCCGATGACCGATGGAGAGCATGAATGACAGCGCACTATGATTGACGATCTGCAGCAGTTTCTGGCCGAACTCGTCTGTCCGCTCCGCGTCAATATTCAGATTACAGTTGTTACACATTGTGAATCCCTTTCTTTCAGATTCCGTTAATTGTATTTGTTCTGATTTCCAGTCCGCGGGAAGCCCGACAATCCCGCAGCTAAATTACTGAGCGAAGAAGTCGCCCGAATGTTACCTGTTTTTTTGAAAAAAAAGAAATGGTCGGCCGAACCATCTCAAGATTCATCAGGCCCGTACTGAGAAATTCGACGTAAACAGCCAGGAATTAGAGGGTTGGAACTGTTCCAACAACTCGTCAAGTGCTGGAATCGAGTCACAGTCTGTTCGACTGAAGCCCGGTGGGAGGTAGCCTCTCCAGGTTCATTCCGATTGAGCATATCAGATCGAGAGGCGCTATGGTGAAACGGGACGTGTTCTAAAAGCATTGCTCTCAAACAATCTGCATGAGCAGTCCTGAACGCGAAGTAAGACCTGGCAATCGAATCAGCGTCAGCAGGATGACCTTGATTTCCTAAGAAAAGGGCATTGTATTTACGCTACCGGGTCAGAGTTGCCTCTAAGAAGCCCACCTTGAGAAGTATAGTGAGCAATCAGCTCAATCAGATTTTGTCGGTCAATTGGCTTGATTGCATAATCATCACATCCACTCTCGATACATTTCTCGCGATCTGTTGCCATCGCATGTGCGGTTAACGCAATGATGGGACGAGCATATCCCTCGTTTCGTAATTGTCTCGTTGCGGCATACCCATCCAGTACCGGCATTTGCATATCCATGAGAATCACATCAAAGGGAGACTGTTCCGATTCTGCTTTCGCCACCAGATCTAACGCGATTTGCCCGTTTTCAGCCAGTGTGACTTCTGCTCCGGCGCTCTTCAACATGAAACGAATCAGACGCTGGTTATCCGGCCCATCTTCGACAAGTAACAGACGGCTGTTTTCGAGTGAAATTTTCGGAACATCACTCGATGTGGCCTCCCTCTTGTCAGCAATGGATATTCCATTGCCATCAATCAGTCGCGTAGGATCTACTTCCCCCACCGGAATAATGACCGAAAAAGTGCTCCCCTTTCCTACCGTGCTGGAGACCTGAATGGTCCCTCCGAGGAGTTCCACCAGGCGTTTGCAGATGGCAAGGCCAAGACCAGTGCCCCCATACTGCCGCGTAGTTGAGCTATCTGCCTGTGTGAACGGCAAAAAGAGATTTTCAATCTGTTCTGCTGCGATGCCAATGCCTGTGTCGAAGACATCGAAGTGAAGTTTTTGTTGATCGCTCTGCTGATTACTGACGAGGCGAATCACGAGTTGAACTGATCCGTGTTCTGTGAATTTGATGGCATTTCCGATCAGATTGATCAGGATCTGGCGCAGCCGCGCCGGGTCAGTGTGAATTAATTCAGGAACAGGACCCTCAAAGTTGACTTCCAGGGGAATGCCCTTTGCCACGGCTCGCACCTGCAATAAAGAAATCACATCGTTCACAATTTCGTGAGGAGAGCAGTCAAGCCATTCAACGTCTAATTTACCGTCTTCGATCTTCGATAAATCTAAAATATCGTTGATGAGTCCCAGCAGGTATTCTCCATTCTGGTGAATCGTCCGTACGACTTCGATCTCTTCCGTCTGGTTCAGATCATTGATCAGGATATCTGTGAATCCCAGAATGGCCGTCATGGGGGTTCGAATTTCATGGCTCATATTGGCAAGAAACTCAGACTTGGAACGGTTGGCCGCTTCGGCAGCCTCTTTCGCCTGTTGTAACTGCGAGATCGCCTGAAATCGTTCGATAACAATCCCCGCAAGATAGGCAGTGGTCTCAATCAGTTCACGTTCAGCTAATTCTGGTAACTTGTGGTACTGGTAATACATGGCAAGTGTCCCCAGTACCTTACCTCTGCGAGAACGAATCGGAACTGACCAGCAGGCTTTCAATCCCGTGCGTTTCACTAACTCTCTCATCGGCTCCCAATTTCGATGCTCCAGCACATTGTCGATAAACACGGGACGATTGTGAAATGCAGCCGTACCACAGGATCCCTTTGCAGGGCCGATTTTGAATGGACTTGTTGCCTCGATGTAGTATCCAGGGAGACTGGGAGCGACACCGGGCTGCAGGTACTGGCCAGACTCATCGAGCAGAAGAATTGAGCAGATCATTTCAGGGCTGTATGACTCAACGCCCAATACGATCGTTTCCAACACTTTTTCCAGAGGTACGGATGAGGCCAACTGCTTGTAAACCTGATTTCGACTGAGTGTCAGAGCTGCTTCTCGTTTACGCTCTGAGATGTCGAGCACTATAGCAACAAATACGGAACGCTCACCAAGCTTTGCCAGTTGAATATGTAATTCAACTGGATATAAGGAACCGTCTTTGCGGCGATGAACGGTTTCAAACTCAATATGTTTAACAGTTCCATTCAACAGCGGCGCCAGCAGACTTTCAATAGAGGCAGGGGTATGCTCAGGGGTAATCTCCAGCGGACTCATCTCCTGGAGCTCTGCCAGTGTATAACCGATATTTGCCAGTGCTCCAGGATTTCACCAAACGCGTTCAAATGGGGTTGCACACGTTGATCTTGTTCCGATTGCTGAGGGGAAAAACCGGCACACACTGCGTCCAGCGCCGTGTTCAACTCAGAAGCGATTGACGCGTCGAGTTTACTAATACATTGTCGCATGTATTCTATTGGATCAGATGGCGTTTGAATTGGTTCCCCCCTTTTCGAAATTGGAGTTTTGGATCACTGCCACTGTTTTTATCACTGGAAGAAGACTGTTCCAGTGCAACGAGACAAACCTGCGTGCCACGATAATCATTCAATTCGGGCAAACTGTCAATATTCATCTTCGTCACTTCCTGAGCCATCATGCAGTGAATGATGGCAGTAGTCGCGACTCCTGTCATGAATGTTCTCTCTTTTAAAGCGTGCGATCCTGATGACACTTGCACATCAGGCTATTCCTGTAGAACCTGATAATCGTTCATTCATTTGTAGACTCTCTATCAAACATACAGTCTGCCTGGAAAAGACATCGGGGGAGAAAATTCAACATAACAGAGGCATTTCCTGCGTGTGAATCGCGTATCGTTGTTTAACCTTTCAACCAGCCCCCTGTGTAAGTTTACACCCTAAAACTCACCCTCCCGATTCGGATCCTCAGTTGATCCTGTTGATCGACTGTGTCCAGTTTTCCTGCAGCGTCTCCCGGGCCATTTAAACAGGGTAGATTAGATTGAGAGACGCTCCGGATAAATGTGATGCGTTCCAGCTTATCGAATTAATGGAGGTTCCATTGTCAGTTAGATCCGCAGTCTTGGACCTGAATAAATCAATGAATTTTTATATATCGATGGACGAGATGTCATCTGCGCTGTTAAAATGATGGCCAGTCGATGCTTCAAGTACCCGTGCTTCAAAAGGACAGAATGTTTTACCTGTCAACTCTCTGAGAAACAGGAGATCGCGTATGCCAGGCAGATTTTCAGACCGTCGTCTATCACGCCGCGAATTGTTACGCGTGGGCGCACTGGGTACCGCCGGTCTTACCCTGCCTCAACTGCTGGCATCACAAGCGTCGCGCGCCGCAGGCCCGGTGAATGGTCCCGCGGCGAAAGCAGATGCCTGCATCATCCTGTTTCTGAACGGTGGCCCCAGCCATCTTGATATGTGGGACATGAAGCCCTCCGGTCCGATCGAAATTCGCGGCGAATTCAATCCCATCGCCAGTTCGCTGGAGGGGGTCCAGGTCTGCGAACATCTGCCGCTGCTGGCACAACAGATGCATCACACGACTGTGATTCGTTCGATGAATCACAGCGTCAATAATTCACATGCCGCTGCCGTCTATGCGGCGCTCACCGGACACGATCGCGGCGAACAGGGGGGCGGCGCGAAACCAGACGATCACCCCTGCCCGGGCGCTGTGCTCGCCAAACTGCGACCGACGCCCCACGGTTCGCTGCCTTATATCTCACTTCCCTACAAAACCAAGGAAGGTGCTGCCGGCCCACTGCAGCCCGGTTTTCTAGCCGGCTTCATGGGGGCGACCTACGATCCGTTCTGGGTACTCGATGATCCGAATCAACCGAATTTTCATGTACGTAACCTGGCACTGCCGGACGGCCTGGCGATGGAGCGCATGAACGACCGCCGGAGTCTGCTTTCTGCGCTCGACCAGGGGCTGAATCTCGATTCGAATCAGACGCTGGCCTCGATGAACGATTTCCAGAGACAGGCGTTCGACCTGTTAACATCCAACAATGCCCAGAAGGCATTTAAACTGAGTGAAGAACCGGACTCTGTCCGCGACCGCTACGGCCGCAACATCTACGGGCAGAGTGTGCTGCTGGCGCGACGACTGATTGAAGCCAACACGCGCGTCGTCACCATGTCCTGGGCACCGGATGCGAACGCCACCTGGGACACTCACGGTCAGAACTTTAACAGCCTGAAAAACACACTGCTGCCGCAATTTGACGCCGCCTGCAGCAGTCTGATTGCCGACCTCGCTGAACGAGGCATGTTACAGCGCACGCTGGTTGCCGTGCTGGGCGATTTCGGCCGCACCCCGAAGATCAACAACAACGCCGGCCGCGACCACTGGAATTCGTGTTATTCAATCATGCTGGCCGGCGGCGGGATCAAGCCCGGCTTCGTCCTGGGTGCCAGCGACCGCTCGGGCGCGGTTCCCACGCACAGCCCCGTCTCCCCCGGTGACATCGTCGCCACCATGTATCGTCTGCTGGGCATCGACCATCAGCATCTGATCTACGACACACTCAACCGCCCGCACACCGTCGTTCCTGAAGCCCGACTCGTACCCGAAATTATTGCGTGAACTGGATTGTATTCAGTACGACGACTCACCTTCACTTAGACGTTTCACAATGTCAAATACGATTCCTGGATTTGTAGAATTCTCACAGCAGCCTGATATATCCCATCAGGAACTGGTGTCCCGACTGGAAAACAGTTCCGGCCTGGGTGTATCTCTGATGGATCCGAGCGAACTCTATAATTTTCCAGACAGCCATCAGCCGAGTGAGTCTGCGCTGGTATTTCTGATTTCAGACTATCCGCGCAGCAAAAACGCGACTTACCTGATTGACGGTCTGGACTTTGCGCCGGAAGCAGACATTGGTTTGCCACTTCGCAACAGGGATCGTCTTGAGCTGATCCTGTTGCTAATTGAGTCGCTGTTCAAGATTTACAATATTTCCCGGCTCTGTATTGCCTTTAGTGACATGGATCAGATTGAAGCGGTCATCAAAACCAGTCAAGCCGATCTGCGTAAGACAATTTTAGAGGATTGCGAATCCAATATCATGCCCCCCTGCTCTCTCTATGACATTACCGCAGATTGAATCACGTACAAAGTGACAAACAGGAATACGAACAGGCTCCCTCCCCCGGTCAGCTGTCTTGATCTCGACCCACAATTTTTCGAAAGACCCGATCCGTTTCGCCACGTTGCAACAGTGTATCCAAATCGTCGCGTTGCGACAGCATACCCAGTTCGACCAGCATGTATAGAGTGCGATAGACGGTTGAGCGCGAGCAGCGCCATTGTTCTACCTGCTTTGTATACGGCGACTGGACATCCTCGACCAGTTCCTCGGCGGTAAACTCGTTCGACTGACGGGCGATAGCTCGGGCCACCATCAGGCGTTCCCGGGTCAGCCTGAGCCTTTGAGACATTTCGTGCGCCTCAAAGCGTGCCTGCAGTTCGTCTTCAAAGTTCATGCCAGGCTCCGTCATGAAACCGCAGCAGGGACGATTGTCTCCGTCTGCTGTTTTAGTCTCCTCTGAGTATAACCCCCTTCACGCCTCTTCCGCGACAGGAAAATCGGTATAACCTTTGGCACCGTTGGGGCTGTACCAGTCCTGCATGTCGGCTTCGGGTGCAAGTTCCAGGCCTTCCGCGAACCGATGGACCAGATCCGGATTGCTGATAAACGGGCGGCCGAAGGCGATCATATCGGCATCACCGGCGGCGATAGCTGCTTCAGCAGATTCCTGCGTGTAACCACAGTTGCCGATCAAGGGGTTGTGAAAGACCTTGCGAAACTCGGCCAGCGTCATCGGTTCACCCAGTTCGTGAAAGCCGAAACCCAGGCCATCCATGACGTGCAGATACGCCAGGCCGAACTGATCCAGTTGAGAGGCGACATACGTAAACTGCTCGCGATAGTCGGGGGACCCCATGTCGTTGAAATTTCCATTGGGGGAAAGCCGCACGCCTACACGATTTGCCGGCCAGACTTCGGTCACCGCCGAGACCACTTCGCCCAGCAGACGATACCGGTTCTCCACGCTGCCGCCATACGCGTCATCGCGGTGGTTGGTTTTCGACTGCAGAAACGTGTCCAGCAGATAACCGTTAGCAGAGTGGACTTCGATACCATCAAAGCCGGCCCGTTTCGCCCGTTCGGCCGCCTGTCTGTAATCGGCGACAACAGCCGGCAGCTCTTTGGTTTCCAGTGCGCGGGGGACTTCGTGCGGTTCCTTGCCTTTAGGCGTATGAATATATTCCGCGTCGATGGCAATGGCTGAGGGCGCAACGTGCTTTTCCCCGTTATGAAAACTGGGATGCGAGGCCCGTCCACAGTGCCAGAGCTGCAGAAAGATTTTCCCCCCCTGCTCATGGACGGCGGCAGGAATCTGTTTCCAGGCGGTTTCCATTTCGTCCGTGTAGATGCCGGGGCTTTCATTCCAGCCATTCGCCTGCGGGGAGATTGTCGTTGCTTCCGAAATAATCAGGCCGGCGGCAGCACGCTGCGCATAGTATTCCGCCATAATCGGCTTGGGGATCCGTTCTGTTCCCGCGCGAGACCGCGTCAGGGGTGCCATGGCGATTCGGTTGGGCAGCGTGAGATCGCCAATCGTGACAGGTGAAAATAGATGGGGTGCAGCCAGGGCCATGAAAAATTCCTTCGTGACGAGTCAACTAAGCGGGAGCGCTCTTACAATGCTTCATATCAGCAATCAGTGTATTCATCGGGTTTCCAGAAGAAAAGGAGCCGTGAACAACTTCGCCTGGCGGGCAGTCATTTCAGAGTCATTCGAACAGAGGATGAGAATTCACCGGAATCACGCTACTGGCAGTTCAGAGACCAGTTCGCAGGCTCAGACCTCAATGTTCAGGAGTATTTTCACTTAAGAAGGGGCAAATCTCTCATGTGGCATGTGAATTGCTTTTACCATGGGGGTATCCCCTGCCTTTATTTTGAGGATCGGAGTCCCATGAGATTTCATCGCCTGCGAAACGTATTAAAACGTTCCGGATCAGACTTTCTGTCCGACGAATGTATGGGCAGCGGTGCGGCGATCGCATATTACACGATTTTTTCACTTCCCCCGTTACTCGCGATCGTGTTTGCTGTAACGACCCAGTTCTGGTCAGCCGAAAAAGTAAGCACGGTGATCAATTCCCAGTTGGGTTTGCCCGTCGAACAAAGCGTTTCTCAAGCGGACCATGATTCGTCAGCTTCCGCATTGAACCTGACGCGTGTGGCTGAGCGAGCACAACCAGGCCATCAACCGGAACATCCCTGGTGGGCGCGAATTCTGGGAATCGGAATCCTGATCTTTTCTGCCAGTGGTGTCCTGGCCCAGTTGCAGGGCGCGCTGAATAAAGCCTGGAACGTCGAACCCGATCCCAGTCAGGGGGGACTGATGTCCTTTCTCAAGAAAAGATTGATCTCCCTGGGGATGCTGGTCGTTATCGGACTGCTGTTACTCGTTTCCCTGGTACTGACGACGTTTGTAGATGAGTTCACGCGCTGGATTCAGAATGGCGAACTGACCGGGGGCATGCTCACCTTGATGATGATCATCAATGGCATCTTGACTTTAGGGCTGGCGATCTTATTATTTGCTGCCACCTTCAAGGTTCTGCCTGATGCACACATCCCATGGCGCGATGTCTTTGTCGGTGCAAGCGTGACAGCGTTTCTGTTTGTGATTGGAAAAGCCGGGATCGGCTGGTATCTGCAGTATTCGGAAGCAGGATCCAGCTGGGGAAGCGCCGCGACATCGATGATTGGAATTCTGATCTGGGTTTACTATTCATCCCTCATCATATTACTGGGCGCCGAGTTCACACAAAACTGGTCAATTGAATTCGGCAGCGGTCTTAAACCGGCGCCTGGCGCGATTCTGGTCACTGAAGAAAAAAACTACCACCGTACAGAAAGTGAAGTCCTGCTTCACAAAAATTGATTCATGGAATCGTTATCCCCTCCATGATGACCCCTATTGAAAGGCATGTATCATGATTCAGAAAGCAAAATACAAACAGTCGTCCCCCGTTAAACCCATTGTTCTGCCCGCACGGGACAGTGCTTACCGCGCAGAACGCGTCGATCGCTTTGCACAGTTTGAAAAGCTGACCCGTTTTCTGGATGATGCCATCAAAGTGCCGGGAACCAACTTGCGAATCGGCTGGGATTCGATCATCGGGATTGTGCCCGGCCTGGGAGATGTGGTTTCGACTGTCCTGTCAGGTTACCTGGTCTACCAGGCAAAACAGCTGGGCGCGTCCAACTGGGTACTGACCCGGATGGTGGGTAATGTGGCACTCGACTTTCTGATCGGTGCCGTTCCCGTTGTGGGAGATGTCTTCGACGTCTTCTTCAAATCGAACCGCCGTAATTCGAAACTGCTGAAAAAACATCTGGACCGTCACAACGCCGGTTGAAAGAGGAATTCAATTCTTCAAATCAGGGACCGGCATTTGCGCACCGACCTGTTTGAGATGCTTCTGCAGTCGCCGTTCAAGTCGGGCGGTGAGTTCCGGGTACGCCTTTGAAACATCGCTGGTCTCACTCAGGTCTTCAGCCAGGTTGTAGAGTTCATCGTGGCCGTCTTCATAGTAATGGATCAGCTTATACTCGCCGACGCGAATAGCTGAGTAAGGAACGCCGATAAAGACATTGTAATGCGGGTAATGCCAGTACAATGCTTCGCGGTCGAGTGACGCGGCGGGGTCTTTCAGCAGGGGAACCAGGGAGAGACCGTCGACGTTCTGGTTGTGATCCGTGTTGCCGGCAACGCCGGTGATGTCCAAAATCGTCGGATAAAAGTCCATGGTGATGACAGGTTCCTGACAGACAGAGCCTGCGGGAGTGACGCCAGGCCAGAGCACGATGGCAGGCACGCGGGTCCCCCCTTCCCAGTGTTGTCCCTTTTCGCCACGAAGGGGATCGTTATTGCTGGTATTGCGGCGGACTCCGCCATTATCGGAAGTGAAAACAATCAGCGTACGGTCCGCGATGCCACTCTCTTTCAGTTGGGCACGGACGCGGCCGATGGCTTCATCGACGCTTTGAATCATGGCGGCGTACTCGGGATTTTTGTGCCGTTTGCCGGCGGGTAAGGCTTTGTATTTCATCACCAGATCGGGGCGTCCCTGGATGGGAGAGTGCACGGAATAAAACGAGCAATACAGAAAGAAGGGTTGATCCTGCTGCCGACGAATGAGTGCAACCGCTTCGTCAGCCATGCGATCGGTGAGATAACGATCCTGCCGCTGTGCGTCCGTCAGACTGCTGTCCCATTTCATCGCATCACCGCCATAGGGAAAGTGATAGCTACGGGGCAACCCACGATTGGTGCCACTGATGTTGACGTCAAAGCCGTGATCCTGTGGAAGATTTCCGCGGCCGCCCAGATGCCATTTCCCCACATGAAATGTCTGATATCCAGCTGCATGCAGAGCCTCAGGAAGTGTCGTGTATTTCTGATCCAGATGCTGTTTCCATTGGGGCGGCTTCAGAGGGAAATCGGTGTAGGATTTGGCCCAGCCGGGAATCCAGTCGGTCAGATGCGTGCGGGCAGGATACATGCCGGTCAGGAGTGCACCGCGGGTCGGCGAACAGGCATTGCAGGCGGAATAGTTCTGCGTGAACTTCATCCCCTCGGCGGCAAGTTGATCGATGTTCGGACTCTGATAGTAGTCGCTGCCATAACAGCCCAGATCGGTCCAGCCCAGATCATCCACGAGGAAGAAGACCACATTCCAGGGCTTTTCGTCAGCGGCGTGCGACGTTCCTGTGACAGCAAACAACGACGTTAACAGGATCAGAGCCTGTAAGATCAGTAACGGCCTGCGGTACATCATCGGTTCTTTTCTCACTCCTGGCTGGAACTCAGAGATCGGACTTGAACGCAACCTGATCTGACCTATCATAACAGGTCGGGATTGAAGAAGCATGCGGCAAACAATAGAAAAGAGATGATCTGAAACAGGAGCAGCAGTGAATTATCAGATTTCGGAAGCACACGGGGAACCAGTTGAAACTGCGGTCGCAGCGATTCTGTCGGAGAACTCCCGATCGACCGGGTTTCCGTATGCGCCAGAGCCTGTGAAACTCAAAATTGAAGAGGCGGGCCAGATCATTGCCGGGCTCGTTGGCTTCACACTCTGGGAGTGGCTGTATATCGAGACTCTGGCCGTCGCTGCAAACTATCGCGGTCAGGGGCTGGGACGACAGTTAGTCCTGGAAGCAGAACGCATCGCCCGTGCGCGGAACTGCCATGCGGCCTGGGTCGACACCTTCAGTTTCCAGGCACCCGAGTTTTATTCTCGACTGGGTTACAGTTCGTTTGGAACGCTTCCCGAATTTCCCGCCGGTCAGCAGCGGATCTTCTTTCGAAAAGAACTCGCCGAGTGAATTATGCGTATTGGAATTGTCGGCGACCCGCTGTTTCGGGTAGCATTACGGAAGTCAGATTGCCCCGCCGTGAGATTACTGTTCCCTTCGAAAGTTCGCAGCCATGTATCAGACCTGTTTTCTGTTTCTGCTCTCCTGTCTCTGTCTGATCCCGACACAAGCGACTGCCGCGACTGTCATTAATGCAGGGGTAGGCGGAAACCGGAGTTCACAACTCCTGAAGCGGCTGGAACGCGATGTACTGGCGAAGAAGCCGACAACTGTCGTACTGATGGTGGGCACGAACGACCGACTGAACTCGGGTGGGTTCATCGACATTCAATCCTATCGAAAGAATGTGGAATCGCTGATCGACCAGATCGAAGCAGGCGGCGCAAAAGTTCTGCTGATGACGCCTCCCACATGCATTCCCGAACTGCTCTTCAGTCGCCATGATCGGAAGAAGTATGACGATCAGTCACCCGTCGAACGGATGCAGGAAGTACGAACGGTGCTGCTGGAGGTGGCACAGCAGAAGAAAGTCGCTCTGCTGGATTTCCACGATTATCTGATTCAGCACAAACTGGCCGACGATCAGAAAACGAGTCTGCTCCGCAACCCGGCGAACAGTGGCGTGAAGGACGGCGTGCATCTGATTCCCGCGGGATACGAGCTGCTGGCCAAGCTGGTCGCCGAGAAGCTGCAGGCGGGTGAATTTGATACGACGACGGTCGTCTGTTTCGGAGACAGCCTGACAAAAGGTTCTACGAAAGCAAATTACCCGGCGTATCTGCAGGCGATTCTGCATACCGGGAAGTGACCGTCGGTTTGACGGCATAGTTAAAAGGAGTACACACGATGGATGAATTCATGCAGGCAGCGATTGAAGAAGCCGAGAAAGGACGCGATGCAGGGGGCGTGCCCATCGGGTCGGTGCTGGTTTACGAAGGCAAAATTATCGGCCGCGGACACAATCAGCGTCAGCAGAAAGGGAGCGCTATCCTGCATGGCGAGATGTCCGCATTGGAAGATGCAGGCAGACAACCGGCCCGCGTGTATCGCAACAGTGTGATTTACACGACGCTCTCCCCCTGCCCGATGTGCAGCGGTGCGATTCGCCTGTACCAGATTCCCCGCGTCGTCATCGGCGAAAACCAGACCTTCCTGGGCGACGAACGCCTGCTGCTGACCAGCGGCATTGAACTGGAAGTGCTGCAGGACCCGCGCTGCATTCAACTGATGGAAGACTTCATCGCTGCCCACCCCGAAATGTGGAATGAAGATATCGGAGAGTGATTGTAAGGAGCCGACAGAAAAACAGGATCATTCTTCCCGATCAAGCACTTCGCGAATGGCTTTCACCAGTTCATCGAGGGTATGAAGACTGGTCGTTGAAAACCCGAAGGATTGTGGTTCCTTCTGCCGAGAAATGATTGCCGGTCTGACGACAGCGAACTGAAAACTCGGCTCTAATGGATCTACGTGCAGATCGCTGATCAGATCCACGTTCCGTGAGATTTTACAGGCTGGGACATCAAAGAATTGCGCGATCGCTTCTCTTAGCTCAAGTAACAACGAAGGATCTTCCGCTGGCCGGGCAGACAGAAACTGCTCGTCGGTTGAATCCCATGAGGCGAGTAAATTGCCACGGACTTTCTTTATCGTGGCAGAGTGCCTGGCGGAATCCCGGGTGAAGAGCAGAATCGCAGCCAAAAACGTACAGCCGGCAGGTATCGCGGCCACCCCCAGCCGTCCGATCCAGGTCACGTCGGGAATAAAGAGTGAGGCCACAAATCCGATCACGAACGCCACAACAGCTAACAGACCGGAGAAAATCAAGAGAAATCGCATTGATCAGTTTTCTCCTGTCTTACGTTCCATACTGGATAAAAACCCGGGCTCGCTACTGAGTCTGTACCAGCACGCGCAACCGTTTCACTTCGTATTGTGAGGCGTTCGACATGAAGGTCCAGTCGCGGGTTTTTCCGGTACTGTTGCCAATGCCGATGTCTGCGCCGGGTCCGCTTTTCCACTGGTTGATCGCGAAAATCGTCTGCTTTGCCTCATAGTTGTGGACCTGCATGCAGCCGTAACCGTCTGAAGGCTCGGATGGTTCATCGCCGAAATCCCAGAGGGTCGCGCTGGCGTTAGGAATGTTCTTTGCATTCAAAGGACCATAGTTGCTCGGCCAGAATTCGATGTTGCCGCCGGGCAGACCTTTACCCGTCACGATGCCGGGCACATTGGATATTACATTGAGATTGCTCACTTTCGTTTGAAAGCTGGCTTTGCTCTCAAACGTGGGCACAGCAATTTTAGTGATATCAGTGGTGAAGGCGTCCATGGAGACATACACGTATTGCGTTTCTTCACCGATTTTCTGCAGCTCCAGGAAGTAGGCGATGCGGCCATAGGGCGTGGTAAAATCCCGACTCGAATTGAAAGTGTAATTGATTTTGCTGCCCAGGTTTTTCAAATCAAGATCGTAGACCAGTGTGTACTCTTTGGATTCTTCGACTTTGAGTGACAACCAGTCGCGCTGGGGTACTTCGCCTGCACGGAAAGGAGCTGCCGGCAGACCTTCTTTGTTGGACAGGTTGGGTTCTGCCAGTTTATTCCAGCCGAACCGCATGGCGGCGGCTTGCTTGACTTTGGGGGAAGAGAGAATCACCGAGTCCCCTTCAATCACAGCGTCTGCGGGTACGAAGTCGGTTTCTTCGCCGATGATTTCGAACCAGTTGAGCGGTTTGCCGTCGCGCGAGACGAGTCCGCTGCCGACGTGATCGAAGGTGACACGCAGCTTGGCCCCTTCTTTCTTGAGCGATTTGAAGACCGGACCAGAATGCACGAGACCTTTCTGACCGTATGTTTTTGCCAGTGCGATCAACGCCAGACGAGCGCCGACGTCCTGCTTGTTGGTGGGATGGATGTCTTTCAAATCGCCGATATCGTGAATGACAACCTGACCGGTGTGTGGAATTTCCAGTGACTTGTTCTGCGCTTCCCAGAAGACCGGCAGAATACTGGGAGATTCACTGCCGTACTGAAAGGGAGCGATCTGAACGTAGAGGAAAGGGAATTCTCCCTGGTTCCAGACTTCGCGCCAGCCGCCGATCAGGGCTTTCATTTTTTCGAAGTAGAGCATGCCTTCGCCGTGATTGGATTCGCCCTGATACCAGATCGCCCCCCGAATGGCGAATGGAACGAGGGGATGAATCATACCGTTATAAAGCGTGGTGGGAGAACTGTGACTGGTGAGCGGCTGAATGGCCGTGGGATACGCGGGAGGCGGCGTGAGTGGTGTTTCCGCTTTCAATGCCGTTTTCGCTTCCGCCGTCCAGTCTTCCAGGCCTTTCAGGTAAGTGCCCAGAGTGGCCTGGTAGGCGGCGGTTGCAGGGTTGGTGAGTTGTACCTGTTTCTCGATGTCGGCCAGCGCGGGAACCTGCGCAAAACCAACAGGGGGCGTCCAGGGTTCAATACGGGTGCCGCCCCAGGAGGAATTGATCAGCCCGATCGGGACATTAAGTTCCTTATGTAATTTGCGTCCGAAGAAATAACCGGCTGCGGTATAGCTGCCTACGCTTTCAGGCGAACAGACGGTCCAGGCGGCATCGACGTCATCTTGTGGAAAGCCCTTGGGAACCCGGGGAATTTTGATGTGACGAATCAGCGGGTAATTGGCGGCCGCCTGTTCTTCTTCGAAATTGTTACTGCGGGAAACAGGCCATTCCATGTTCGACTGTCCCGAGCAGAGCCAGACTTCGCCAATCAACACGTCAGAAAATGTGACCGTGTTTTTTTCTCTGACCATGAGCGTTATCGGATCGCCGATCTGTTGAGGCGGCATTTTCACCATCCATTCGCCTTTGTTATTGGCGACTGTGGATGTAATGGAAGTTCCCAGTTTGATGGAGACTTCATTCCCCGGATCCGCCCAGCCCCAGACCGGAACAGGCACCCCGCGTTGCAGAACCATGTGATCGCCGAAGATGTGAGGCAGCCGAACTTCCGCCTGAATCTGCGTGGTAAGAGAAAACAGAACAAAGCAGGCCGCAGCGAACAGTGAGACGCGTTTTGATTTCATTATGGATTCAATTCGTCTGGAGTAGTTTGCAAGAAAAAGAAAGCGTCATGAATTTCGCTCTCTGTATTAAAATGATCACCAAACTTTGCACACGACGCAAGGGAAACGTCTGAGATTTGCAAAGCTGAAAGCTGGCAGGCAACTTGAGGACTTCAAAACTTAATCCCCTGATAATCACAATTGAACAATTTCAAGAATAACGAGCCTGTGTAGAGAATTCGTAAACGGACTTAGAGGGCAATGATTCAATGAATGAACCTGTTGCACCGGAAATGGCTGGTATCACCTGTTTGTGTCTTGGCTTAGCGCTGATCATCTGCGCAACCTGGCACCCGCAATTTCTTCTCTACCGCATGCATGCAGACCGCGGGGCCAGACATTGTGGAGAAGCAGCCACTAAGAAATTATTTCAATTGATTGGCATCGTTTCTGTCGGGTTCAGTCTTAAACACTTTGTTGATGCCTGGTTTTCATGAATCACCGGTCGTCAGGTAATAGATCTCTACTTTGGGGTTTGTAAACCATCACAGAGCGGATTCAGAAAGGCGGGTATCTAAAAGTATCGCAAACAAATCGCGATTCGAACGTGCGACCTTTGCGTCCCGAACTTATTGGTTGCATATCCAGCTTCTTATGGTCAAAAGTCTGGCAGACGATCACCTCGTTCAAAACTGTTGAAGGACCGTCGTGTAGTGGGCCTCGGTTACGGTCTCGCTGCGTTCTCAAGAAACAAACGCTTCAGTCGCTGGTCTGTATTGCTTGCAACAATGGCTTACCGTCGACGTCAGGGTATTTGAGCCCCAGCAGTCTGGCGATGGTGGGAGCTATCACGGTATTGTCTACTGTGGGAAGTTTTATTCCTGTTCGGATGCCAGCACCAGACAGGATGCACATGGCGTTCATCTTCGAAAGTTTTGCCAGAAACCCATGAGAGCCAAGCGACGTTCGCGCTTCTTCATACGTGGTGACAAGGGTATCTCCTGACACGGAACCTGAAACAGCGTATCCCTCTTTCGCGACCAAAATGGCATCGGGTACCTGGTTGTATTCACGCGGGTGCGGGAATCCGACTTCGTCGAAGCGATCTGGCAAAAGAACGTCGGCAACGCCTTCTTTTCCAACGAACATGTTCTTGAAATCAGCAGCTGCCCGAGCAGCTTCAGCTGGATTAGTGCAGTACACAAGACCAATGCCACCTTCTGGTATGACATGTACCTGTGCCTGCGTCAGCTTTCCCGCTTCGACCTTCAGTAAACCTGCCTCTCGCAGTAAAAAGTTGGGCCGAATCGCTTTGGGTGTGAGCATAAAACCATGATCAGCCACCAGAATAATCGTCGTCTTTTCACGAATTCCAGCATCATCGATCGCGTCTATAATTCGAGAGACACACATGTCTGCATACGCGTTGGCGGTGTAGCCCGCTTGTGACTGTGGCCCCCGCCTGTGATGGGTCGCATCATTATTCAGCAGATGGATAAGCATCAGATGTGGTTTTCGTTCACGAATTAAGTGACACGCTGCTTCAGTCCAGACATAATCCAACCCAACAATGCTGGCTTTCCGAAAAGAGGCGTGTGTCTCGTCCTTCAAGAGCCTCTTTTCAATCAGTTCGGTTCTTAATCGCGGCGTTGTGAAATCAAGAGCGTTGGGAACATCAGGAAACTGGTCATCAAACGACTTTGAGTTGCGAGTGCACGGCCAGTTCACTTCAGCGGTTCTCAGCCCTGCAGCATGAGCCACATCCACCACGGTGGGAACTTTCACAAGATCACTCTGGTCGCGATGTGAATCAATCTTTACTGGCACTCCAATTCCGCCACGCACCAGAACACCATTTGCAAGGACACCATGTCGACCGGGTTTCATGCCTGTCACCAGAGTTGTGTGGTTGGGCCAGGTGACAGAAGGATCAGAAACTTTCATTCCGCCATCCACGATACAGCCTTCGCGCGCGAGTCGACGAATCGTTGGCAATGGGACTTTAGGATCATCAACAAGATAGGCTGCTAACCCGTCAATGCTGATGACGACCACATGACGTTGCGGATCGGCTGCTTGAGCCAAAGTCAGAGTATTTAGACAGACCAGGGCCACAAGAATCAGGCAGTAGAACCGACAATAACGATAACGCATGCAAGCTTCTCCCAGGCAATTGGTCTATTGAAATATCACCTTAACCAGTGAAATGTGCGTCCAGATGGAATTGTAATCACTTCACCAGCGTTCGATCAGCACTTTGGCTTCCTATAACGTATCGAAGACTTCCCCATTGATCAATTCACCTCTCAGTTTTCTGTTGCAGGATTCAATGTAGCCATTTTCCCAAGGCGCCCCCCGATGCACAGGCACTCGCGTGCCGGTGCTGTAGCGACGTTCAAAGCTGCTCCGGTTTTTGTCACGACTGACGGGAATAAGTGATTTTGATTTCGAACACGACAATCACGAATTCACCCTGGGTAGACCACGATGAGTATTGAGTGATTCAGCAGACCTACGCGAAAACGAACGTATTTCTGTTGGAGTTGCTCAATCAGTTTCATACTGTTTTCATACATTCGTTTTCGGTTTTTTTTCATATCTGCAGATTACTTTGTTGCAAATGTATAGTTTTCTGGATCTTAGACCTTGAAGTGTCATTCGCGTCAGATATCAGGTATTATATAAACATAATATCTGAACAGAAGCCGGTCTTTTTGCATGTTTTAGTTCCATATCAGCTTCATATACGAACAAGGCCATGCAGGTGAATAACAAGTTTGGTGGCAGGGATAAACGCGATGTTAACGTCAGAATCCAAAAGCGACGATTCAGAGTTCCGGCCAACAATCCTGGTGCGTCTTCCCGGAAATGTCGAATCCGACGTCGCACGGCTTGAAGAGCGATTGAAACTCACTCTGCCGAGTGCTTACCGTCGGTTCTTACTAAACTACCCGAGCATCTTGATCGAAACCAAGGCTGACCTGAGGTGGTGTCATGAATCGTTGTCCGACCGAAAACTGCGTTTCAACATCGACGAATTGATCTATTTCAACGAGGACGTCAGGGTGCCCGGAACTCCATGGACCGAGGACGAAGGCCCATGGCCAGATCATTACTTCGTTATCGGTGATGATCAGACCGGCAACTACTGGGTTATCGATGTTTCGTCGTCGGACGAAGTGGTACTTTTCTATGACCACGAAATTGGCACGTTCACGGTTGAGCACAAGACCATTGAAGCGTTTGCAGATCACCTTGTCCGATCAACAATTAAATGGAACGAGGAGCAAAAAGACCGCCGCGACAATCGCTGTAGCTGATCGCATAACGAATAATAAAACGGGCAATACAAGTGTGCTAAGAAGCCAGATGTTTTCTGAGAAACAGCTTTCGGTCGTTTCTCCGAAGCGAGTTTACATCGACTTTCAAACTTCAGAGATTGATGCAACCGAACGGCAGTGGTCATGCTATGTGGTCCTGATAGAGAGGAGTGGATCAACATCTGCTGTCATGTAGGCCTTCCCTTAACAAGTCCATACAGTGTCAATTAATAATTGATAATATCTGAAAATCCTGATAGATTTAAACAGAATCAAATTCTGTCTATCAATAGTTATTTGACTTAGGAAACACAATGCGAGCAATTCTTGCCAACTTGATTGTCTTCCTTTGTGTGATGCCAACTTACGCACAAAACGTAAACAACGATGATCCTGAGACGAAACTCATCAAACTCAACGACACCACAGTTCTGACCTTCAAAAGAGTTTCCCCTAAAATCTACGGCATTCAGTATCCCGATTTCTTTGTTCTTGAGACTGAGGTTACCAATCAGCAATTTAAAGTCTATTTAGATGCCAAAAAATTGACAAAAGATGATACTGACGTTTTGAAGGTGATTCGAAAGCGCGCGAAGACCCGATCTTTTTCCACTGCGGATATTCCCTATCGAATTGAGGATGAATCTACTCTTTGGCGAAAGGGAGCTTACCCCAAAGGTCTGCAAAATCATCCGGTCGCACTTGTTACGCTTCACGACGCAACCAACTTTGGAAACTGGCTTAACGAAAAAAACAAAACTGGAACATTTCGGCTTCCTACATGGAATGAGTGGATGGTGACTGCATACGGCAAATCCCGAAAATACCCTTGGGGTGACGACTGGGATCATACCAGAATCCATTCGTCACATGGATTCAAACTTAGTTTCTCACTCGACGAAAAATCGAACGGCAAAAATCCCCCATACCGTACCGAAGCTGTGAAGGAACGAAAGTCTGGCAAAACCCCCGAAGGTATTTATGGTATCCTTGGGAATGTTGGTGAGTATATTATCGCCGGGGACCCCACAGCTGACAACTACTTCAATTTAGGATCACGTTCGATGGGCGGTGGATTTACCGACATAGTATGGTCCACTGATGATAAATTGCACCCGCTACCTCCACGCCATGATTATTGGGGGTATAGTCATCATTCTACTGCGCGAAAATGCGACTTGGGGTTCCGTCTCGTACTCGTATTGGAAAACAATAAAACAATGTTGAAACATGAGCGATTGTTCGAGCAACGAAACAAAGCCTGGATGATGGAAAACGCCAAATCATCAAAATAGCTGCAAATAAAAATACGATGCACACGAAGCTGCCGACAACGCGTGTTTTGAATCGAACGATCGCTCAGGTTGATCGTGATCATTATCCAATAAACTCATCGATTTCGCAAATGCCCCTAAAAAGCACCACCAAATGGTTTTGCATCACTTTGATCAAGTAGTTTGGGGGGATCGATGAAGGAAGTTGTCATGCTGGATGATCCTGACGGAGAGGAGTGGATCAACATCTGCTGTCATTTCAGTCTTCCCTCAATCATTTCATTTGTAATTGCTTTTCCTGATGTGTCAATTGATAATTGACACAATTCCTGATCGGTTTAGAATGAATCTAATTCTGTTGATCAATAGTTATCCGTCTCTAGATCTCTACTTTTGCGAGATACTCATGTTGAAAACGATTGCTCTATTTGCCGTTCTCGTGTCATTCCTGCTTTATCCTGGCGAACAACTCCACGCTCAAGAGTCGGCACCGCAGCTGGAGTTTCGACTGGCGGACGACACCGAAACGACCGGGTGGCAGAAGATGGAAGTTCGTGGCAGCGACAAGACGGTATTCGTCTCCAACGAAGTTTCACTGCACGGTGGCCACATCGAAAAAGTGTCGTTCTACAAAGATCTGAACGGGAATCCGTCGGTTGGGCTAACCTTGACCGAGGATGGCGCAAAGGTGATGAAAGAAACAACCTCAAAAAATCAGAACAAGAAGCTCGCCATTTTACTCAACGGCAAGGTTATTAATGCTCCAACTATTCGATCGACAATCGCTAAGGAAGTACAGATCACGGGACGGTTCGACAAAGACGATCTACTAACGTTCTTTCACGCAATTGTCCTGCGGGAACTGCCAGCAAGCGACGGATAACAATGTCGTATTCACGGAAGACGGCAGCACGCGATTACAAATTGTAAATCCTTCACTGTCCCGTTGAACCGTGCCATTATCGGGCTGAAACGACTGTCGGAGAACTTCGACATTTGACGCTGTTCAACCCGGGCTGGTCCTTACTACTTTGCCGATGAAGACCTTTTCTTGCTCCACAACTGGCCGCGGAAAGAGCAAGCCATAGATAACAATTGGTGCCAGGACTAACCGTCTTGAGTGATTCTGTTCGTGAAACTCATACGATTTCTGGATTCCGAAAAATATACCGGTTTAGCTGGCGCATTATTTTGGTCTGACTCACGTGTCCCTTGTTCTACTGTTTGGAGACGCCCTCTTGAGTACGATCAAGTATTCTCTCGCAGGTGGTCTGTCTGGGCCACTTTTGCTTATTGTTATGATTTCTAGATCAGACGACGCAGAAAGCGGAATGGGCTACACTCTGATTCCGGTTGTGTTCTTGGCTTTTTTCCGGATAAGATTTGTGTTTGAATTTGTGTGTTAATATTTTTCCGACAGATAAAGGAATAAAGGGGTCAACGACTGTCTTGGATATTGTCAAGAAGAGTAAAGGAACTGGTTGCATGACTGGTTCTTTATAAGTGATGGGGGCAAGTGTCAGTGAACGAAGCAGACGAAATCGATGAAGCCTATCTCGATGAACTGGATCGGCAATTCTTTACGAACATTGACGCGATTACGGATTCCGCCCTGTCGCTTTTGACGATACGCAACGCGAAACCAAAGTTGATTCGGTTCTTCGAGTGGTTTGCCAGATGGAGCCGCAGGACGATCAACGGAAAAGGAGAACCGGATTTTCCAACGTGGCTCGCACGCCTTACCCGTATGTCGAATTCAATGAAAAAGAAACAGTACGCTGCAGACCCGATGGCAGGAATCGCAGTCATGATCGGCGACCTGATGGACGATATCGCTTACGTCGGAACTAAACAGCAGCATGTGGACCGGTCACTGGAAATACTTGGTCTGCTGAAGAACCTGTCAGAAGAAACATCACAGGGAAACACCTGACAACAATCGGTTGCACCGGAGTCTCGTTGAACAACATAGAAAGCACCCTCCCATGCGATTTCAGGGGAGGATAAATAGAAATCTGCCCACACCTGCGGTTCAGGGGGCAAGAGAGGCAACTTCAGGTTGCCAGGAGGCGAATGAATCACATCTGGAAAAACAAAGGCTTACGGACCTTAAATCAAGTCCGTAAGCCTTTATTATATAACAACTTAAAAGTCGGGGCGACACGATTCGAACGTGCGACCTCTGCGTCCCAAACGCAGCGCTCTAGCCAAGCTGAGCTACGCCCCGCAACTTAATCAGAGGCACAGTTTAGAGAGACAGGGAGAAGCCGTCAATGGTTCTCTATGCTCTCTTCTAAAAATATGTAACCTCTGGTAATGCAAGCAGATATTTAAACCATCATCAGCATTAAGCGAGGATTTCTTTAATCAAATTTCCATGAACGTCAGTCAGGCGGCGATCGAGACCATTATTATAGTATGTCAGCTTATCATGCTGGAAACCGAGCAGATGCAACGCGGTCGCGTAGAAATCCCAGACGGTGGTCGGATTGAGCTCGGCCCGGCGACCAAACTCATCAGTGGCGCCATAGCTGGTGCCCCCTTTAATGCCGGCGCCCATCATCCAGCAGGTGAAGCCGTCCGGATTGTGATCGCGGCCGAGCGTGCCTGACTGATGTGTGGGCATGCGTCCGAATTCAGTCGTCCAGAGGACCAGCGTTTCGTCGAGGAGTCCGCGCTGCTTTAAATCAGTGAGCAGTGCCGCCGTCGGTTGATCGAAGATGGGACAGTGTCGTTCGTAGTCGGCTTTGAGCGTTTTGTGAGCGTCCCAGTTCAACAGGCCATCCACGCCTGATGCCCGCGAGGAACAGTATAAGTTCAGATAGCGCACGCCCCGCTCCAGGAACCGTCGCGCGAGCAGACAGTTGCGCGCGTAAGCCGCTTTCAGCTTATTCGGGTCTCCCGTGCCGTACTGTTCGTGGATGGATTTGGGCTCGGAAGCGAGATTCGAAACTTCTGGTGCCGACAGCTGCATGCGGGCTGCAAGTTCGTAGGCTTCGATGCGCGCCTGCAGATCGGAGTTGCCCGGCCTCTGTTCGGCGTGTTTCTGATCGAGGAACTTTAAGAACTCACGCGTGGCTTTCTCTTCTTTGGGAGAAATCCCCTCGGGAATTTTCAGATTGCGAATGGGAGACTGCGCGTTCATCACGATCGCCTGATGCTGGGCGGGGAGGAAGCCGTTGCTCCAGTTGGCTTTGCCGTTAGGGGGTTCGCCGCGGATATCGGGAATGGCGATGTAGGCGGGCAGGTTTTCATTTTCACTGCCAAGCGCATAACCGAGCCAGGCACCTGCGCTGGGATAGCCTTCGGTATCGTGGCCGGTATTCATGAACACACACCCGGGACCATGCGTGTTGGTTTTGGTGGTCATCGAATGAATGAAGGCGATGTCATCGACGTGGCGAGACATGTGGGGCAGCATGGTCGTACACATTTTGCCCGTCTCTCCCTGGGGTTTGAACGCCCAGGGACTTTTCATGAGGTTGCCGTTTTTCCCCTGAAAGCTGACGAAGTTCTCTTCGCCGGGCAGCGGCTTGCCGTGATACTTTTCCAGGCTGGGTTTGTGTTCCCACAAATCCATGTGCGAGGCGGCGCCGGGGCAGAAGATCTGCAGGACCCGTTTGGCTTTTGGCGGGAAATGTGTTTCATCGACGCCGGGCTGCCAGTCTTTGTTCTGTTTTGTATTCCCCGGTTTGGTATTCGCGGCTGACAGATCGTTGAGAAGCAGGTTCGTCAGTCCGAGACCGGCCATGCCTGTATAGACGCTGGAAAAAAACGAACGGCGGGAATGCACCTGCTGCAACAGGCGTCGCGTCGTGAATTGTTCAAACGGATTCAACATAAGGTTCACCAGTTCAATCGAGATAAATCAGTTCGTTGGAATTAATCATGGCCCGACACAGGGCTTCCAGGTCACTGGCGGCAACGAGTGCGCGGGCGGCCTGTTGTTCTTCAGATCGAGGAGCACGTGAATAGAGTAACTGGAACGCGCGAACAATCTGCTGATCGACGTGTTCCGTGCCCGCATCCTGCCTGAGCCGTGCGGCGAGAAAGCGGGAGAGATCGAGTGTAAATTGATGGTTCATGAGTGTCAGCGCCTGAAGCGGCGTGGTGGTGGTATTGCGTCGGGGTGCGGCGAAGGCATTATCGGGACAGTCGAAATCTGTTAACAGATCGACGCGGGCGGCACGGGCATTCTGATGATAGACGGCACGGCGGTAGGTTTCCGGGCCGAACTCTTCGAGAGGTACGTAGGTGGCGACGTTGTCCTGCAGATATTCATATAAACGAAAGCCGGGACCACCCATTTTGAGGTTCAGTTTTCCGGTGACGGATAACAGGGTGTCGCGAATTTCTTCCCCCGACAGACGACGGGGCGGGAACCGCCAGAGCAGGCGCGAATCGGAATCGATGCGGGCGGCGTCTTCGCGGAAGTTACTGGCCTGCTGATACGCTTGCGAGAGCATGATCTGTTTCTGAATGTCTTTGAGCCGCCAGTCGTTCTTCTGTACCTGAAGGGCCAGCCAGTCGAGCAGTTCGGGATGACTGGGTTTCGTGCCCATGTAGCCGAAGTCGCTGGGTGTGGAGACAATACCGGTTCCGAAATGGTAATACCAGAGTCGATTCGCGAGTACGCGCGGCGTGAGCGGGTTGTCTTTGGAAACGATCCAACGGGCCAGTTCCAGGCGACGCTGTCCTTGCGGGCTGTTGGCATCGAGCTTGTACCCTTCAGTCACTTTATTGAGTGTGGTCATGCTGGCGGGGACGACGGTCTCCCCTTTGCGCTGCGGATTGCCGCCGACGAAGATGTGGAAGGGACCATTGACCTGACTGTGATGCCCCACCCACCAGGAAGGGGGATCGGGAATGGCGGCCAGCTGGCGATCGACTTCTCTTATCTTTTTATTGAACTCATTGAGCTGACTGCGTTCTTCTACTGTTACTTCCAGATCGTAGAACCGTTTGCGGCGGTGAGAGGAGCTGACGGGTTTGCGGTTATGGGAGGAAGCGACTTCCTGCCAGGTTTTACCGTCGGTCGAAACTTCGAGTTTGTATTCCGCCAGGAAGGTGGCTTTATAGTTGCTCATGGCGGCGCCGGAGCGGTCACTGGAGAAGACGATCCGATTGATGGTCTGTGGCGCTTTGAGTTCGATGGTCAGATCGGGGCTGCCGGCGATCCAGCAGGCTCCGATTTTTCCGTCAATGGTCAAGCCAACATCGTAGGCTCCGGCAAAGTCGCCGGCGACGCGACTGTTCGCGCCACTCGCTTTGCCGCCGTTCCTTGCGAGCGCAACATTCTGCGGCCTATCGTCGGCGGTCCAGACTTCAAATTCATCAACGCGATATCCGGTCATGGCGCGGGGGTTGGTATCGAGCCCCTGCGAAGTGAGTCTCACATATTTTGCTGTGACGGGCGGGAACGTTTCTTCTACTCCCGTTCGTTTCGCTGGTTCCCGGGTCCACTCTGTTTCGTATGCGGCGGATTTCTGCTCTGCCCGCTGCTGTATGGTGTTTTCAATTGCGCTTTTCTGTTTCAGCAGTTCTGCTTTTTCAGTTTGTAGTGGCTGGCGTTTCTGGGTTTGTGCCTGCCGGTCCTGGGAATCGGCAATCACGCGGCTGCCATGCCGGACGCCAGCAAATGTAGCGTACAGGCTGTAATAATCCTGTTGTTTGATAGGATCGAACTTATGATTGTGACAGCGACTGCAGCCGACCGTCAGTCCGAGGAAGGCTTCGCCTGTGGTACGGATCATGTCGTCAATCGTGTTGGCACGAATCTGGGCGGCCTGCACCGGGTCCTGGTTGCCTACGTTATCGTAAGGACCACAGACGAGGAATGTGCTACCGACGACGACATCGGGGTCATTTTTTCCAATCACATCGCCGGCCAGATGTTCGATAACCAGTTGATCGAAGGGTTTGTCTTCGTTGAACGAACGGATGACATAATCGCGGAACGGCCAGGCATTGTCGATGATCACGTTGCGTTCAAAACCATTACTCTCGCCGAAACGAACGACATCCAGCCAGTGGCGGCCCCAGTGTTCGCCGTATCGAGGGGAAGCGAGCAGGCGATCAATGAGCCGTTCATAGGCGTCCGGTGACTGATCTTTTTCGAAGGCTGCAACTTCTTCCGGCGTGGGTGGCAGGCCTGTCAGATTATAGGTGGCCCGCCTGATCAGTTCTCGTTTTGTGGCGCGCGGTGCTGGTTTGAGATTCTTCTCTTTCAGTTTCGCGAAGATGAACCGGTCGATGGGGCTGGTCTGCCAGTTGGCGGGTGCGTCTTTGTCTTCGGGGGGAGCTGCCTCTGCCAGGGGTTGCAGGGACCACCAGCTGAGATCCGCCTTGGATTTTTCCTGAAGCGTGAGACCGGCGGGCCAGGCGGCACCTTCTTTGATCCAGCGGGTGAGCAACGCAATTTGTGCTTTCTTGAGAGGCGGCCCTTCTTTCGGCATGGCGGCCTTGCCGGTATCGGCGCTGGTGTGAATCACGTCCAGCAGATAGCTTTCCTCAGGCTTGCCCGGCGTCAGGTAACCTGCGTCTTTGATTGACTGCAACGTGGCCAGGGAGAGATCCCCTTTTTCATTACCCGGATTGTGGCAGCGGATGCAGTGATGGACGAGCAGCGGGGCGATTTCTTTTTCGAAATTGACCTTGGCTGTTGAGTCCGGAGTGGGTTCAGCCGCCGTAACCAGCAGGCTGAGGACTGTCAAAAACAGGGTGATCAGACAAAATCGAGCGAGAGGAAATTGAGTCACAGAGCCAGTCCTTCAAGTTTTGCTGTCGTATACTAGAAAAGAAAATCACTGAAAAAGTGGTTTGTCGGTCAGGACTCCTGACGCTGAAACAGATCACGTTCCAGCCAGACGGGAGTCTGCTGCAGATGCTCGTGCATGGCTTTGGCGGCTTTGTCGGGGTTGCCCTTGATCAATGCCTGTACGATGCGCAAGTGCTCTGCATTTTCTTCCATATGTTCGAAATCCTGGTCATTCTGTCGTTTACTGTGGCGAACCTGCCTTAAGGTCTGATGGAGTACCCGATAGCGATTGATTTCCAGCACCAGCCGCTCGCTGCCACAGGAACGATAAATGAGTTCGTGCAGATAGTCGTCCCACTGTTGTGTCGTTTCGGACCACTCGACGGTTCGTTTTGCTGCTGCCAGCTTGCGAAAGGTCTGCTCGAGGTGGGCCAGTTCATTAGGCGTGATGTGACCGCAGGCACAGCGGGTGGCTTCGCTTTCCAGGATGCGACGGACCTGACAGATTTCGTGCAGTTCCTTCACGCCGAAATTACGGAGCACGGCACCGCGATTCGGAAAGATTTCCACAATGCCGATGCCGGCAAGTTCCACCAATGCTTCGCGGACTGGGGTGGCGCTGACATCCCATTCCCGAGCCAGAGCCTGTACCGTCATGCGCTGATTGGGCTGGTATTCCCCCTGAAAGAACTTGCCGAGCACCTGTTGTACCAGCGTCTGTCTGCGGGAACCGTGGGTAATCTGTCGGGTGACAACGGTCGCCATGATGGTGCGCTCACTCAAAACGGGGAAACAGGCTCGGGATCAGGATTATATATAATTTAACGGTATTCAATACAATAAAGCAAGCGTGATCTGCATTTCTGCCTGACTCTGCTACGACGCCAGGCGGGTTCCGGGATGGTTGTTTTTGTGATTTTGAGGGGAGAAAACAGCCACGAGTTTGCAGAGGGTCACCGGGATTATTTTGAAATAATGAAAAGATCAGGGAAACCAGCCAGCTTAATCAGGGTTAATTGACCTACACAAGTGCTTCTATTTTCTATTAACACAAGTGAGGGCTGATGATGCCACGCTTTGTATCCCGCATTTTGATCGGACTGTTTCTGCTGGGTCTCGTTACGTACCTGATTCCGGAACCGCAAAAGAGTTCCGCTGAAAACCAGCAGACCAAAAAAGAGGCTCCGATACTGTCAAACATCGCGCCGCTGCCTAAAGACCTGAAGGTCGTGGAAGATATAGAGTATCGGCCTGGTAACCGACGCGCCTGGAAGCTGGACCTGGTCATGCCTCGTGAACGGAGTGAAACCCCCCGTCCTGCAATTATCTTTGTGCACGGTGGTGGCTGGTCGAGCGGCGACAAAGCCCGTGGCATTTTTCGGAGTGGTCCGGTCGAATATGCAAGCCTGGGTTATGTCTGTATCAGCGTCAATTATCGTCTGGCGGATGAAGATCCGTTCCCAGCGTGCCTGCATGATGTGAAGTGTGCTGTTCGCTGGTTGCGGGCACATGCCGATAAATATAATGTCGATCCCAACCGCATTGGCGGATATGGCAATTCAGCAGGAGCTCATCTCGTCAGTCTGCTGGGACTGGTGGACGAAGAGCAAAAGCTGGAAGGTGACGGTCCCTGGCAGGATCAATCCAGTCTGCTCAATGCCGTCTGTGTCTCCGCGGTCCCGGCCGATTTTGTGAACTGGCCCGGCGGAATCAGAAATAAACGAACACTTTTCAAGTTGCTGCACTCGAATGATACCGGTCTGGAGGAACTGGCGATTATAGCATCGCCGATCAGCTATGTTAATAAGCAGGCTCCCCCGTTTCTGGTATTCCAGGGAGCCGGAGACCGGACTGTGGATGTATCCCAGGCAGACAGTTTTGTCGCCGCTTTGAAAGCAGCGGGCGCAGCAGACATCACGTACCATCGTTATCCGGAAGCAAATCATGATGTCTTCACCAGGAATCGTCGTGAGACCTATCCGGAGATGGAAGCTTTTTTTGAACGCGTGCTGATGAATCCGCCTGCCAAAACAAAGCCGGCCGACGGGACATACCGCAGTACAACTCCTGCAGCCAGCTAAACCAACCAGATCCCGTTTTCCGGCAACGTCTCCCGGGCCATTGGGAACACGCTCAATAGCAGGATCGTTGCGATGGGGAAATGGGTTGCGTTCTGGTCAGCGAACTGAAAACGGACGTAATGGTTCGCCGGTAATCGGGTTCAGACGGGTGGCTTCCGTGACCTTCCACTCGCCTCCCATTTTCTGCCAGGTCAGTTCCCAGCGCGTGGGCTGCTTGCCGGAAACTCCTCCATACATGGCGGTTCCATTGGCGCGGAAGTGGATGATCGCGACAGAATCTTCCGACTTCATTTGCGTTGAGACATCAGTAATTCTGAGATCATCGTTCAGCGTCACCAGTGTCAGTGCCAGTTTCACCATATCCTGCAACTGGTTCGCCCGGGGGCTGATGTAACTCAGAGTCGTTTCCTGCTCTTTTTTCTGAAAGGCATCGATCAGTTGATAGAGGTCGGCTTCGACACGCTCACGTGGTGTGACGATACTCTGTTCGAGCACGTAAAACCCGACCGTCACCAGGACCATCAGCAGGCTGCCGATCAGAAATTTACCCAGGCGCCGCTGGTACCATAGTATAAACAGGATCGCGGCAATCGCGGAGCAAATCACCATCGGCGGGATCGCGGTTTCAGTAAACCACATGTGTCAGTCCTTTTACAGTTCCTACAGCGCAGGATGGTTTTCCAGAACCGCCAGATTATCCCGATGAATCACTTCGGAGTACGGGACGGCTCCCAGTATGGTGGCAATCTGATCCGAACGTCGCATCACTATTTTTGCCAGATCATTCGAATTGTAATTACTCAGCCCGCGGGCGAATTCTTCTCCACTGGGACTGACCAGCGTGACGGCTTCGCCACTTTCAAAAGTGCCATCAATCGAACGGATGCCGATCGCCAGCAGAGATTTTCCGCCTTCACGAATGGCTTTGGTGGCGCCTTCGTCCAGATGAAATTTGCCTTTAGGTCGGATCGTATAACCGATCCAGCGTTTCCAGGCAGAAACAGAAGCCCCCTGCGCCAGAAAGAGTGTGCCGACATCCTCACCGTTGAGAATCTGATCCAGAATTCCTTCCTGTGTGCCGTTGGCGATAATGACATTTTCTCCGACTGCAGTCGCGGAATGCACCGCCTGCAGCTTGGATTTCATCCCCCCGGTGCCCAGCGAACTGCTGTCATCGGTGGCGAGAGCCAGTAATTCAGGTGTCCAGTCCTGGACCTGCGAAATACGGGCGCTGTCCGGAGATTTCGGATCTCCGTCATATAATCCGTCAACGACGGACAGAATTACGAGCAATGGTTTCTTGACCAGGCTGGTGACCATGGCGGCGAGATGGTCATTATCGCCGAACTTGATCTCTTTGATACTGACGGTGTCATTTTCGTTGACGATGGGAACAGCACCGTATTCGAACAGAGTGTGTATCGTGTTACGTACATTGAGGTAACGCGTACGATGCTTGAAATCATTCGCTGTCACCAGCAGTTGCGCCGCATGATAACCGTGCTTTTGCAGGCAGCGGTCATAGCGGCGGATCAGATGGGCCTGCCCGACGGCGGCGGAGGCCTGCAGGTGTCCCAGATCTTTGGGGCGTTCTTTTAAACCTAACAGTCCCATGCCTGCGCCGATGGCACCACTGGAGACGACCACGACTTTGCGGCCTGTCAACTTGATTCGGTGGATCTGCTCTGCCAGCGATTCAATCCGCTCGGGATTGAGTGTATCGTCCGCGCAAGAGAGAACGTTTGTTCCAATTTTAATCACCAGCGTTTCCGCTGTATCAATTATTTCACGTCTGGTTCGACTCACAGTCCGCACTTTTTCCGGGAATCACTAAAAAATTTCAAAGAGGCACTCCCCACCGGGTCCCTATTTCTTAATATTTATATAATATAGAAGTCAGTGGCTGCAGCATAGACACAGGACAGAGCGAGTCTGGCAGGAAAACAGGGGCGATTTTACCGAAATCGTCTCATTTTTCGTGTCAGCGCCTGATTTTGTCTGTCTCTTCTCGCCAGTCCTGGAACAATTTACCGCATAGTTCACCCGGTTCACACTGATTTTGAAACCCTTATTGACGAACTAAGGCATTTTATGTCGGAACTATACCACGAATGTGGCGTTGCAGCTGTCTACCATCTCCCCAACCGGGAAACCAGTCCGCTGGCCCCGCTGGGATCCCCTGAGAAAACTTCACAACTCATTTCCCGTCTGCTGCTGGATATCCAGAATCGCGGTCAGCTGGCGGCAGGAATGACCACGTTTAACCCGGCCCGGAACCAGTTGATCGATACCCATAAAGATGTGGGCACGGTTACCGAAGTATTCCAGTTGAATCACCAGCAGACGTTCAACGCGCTGATGAAGAAATATGAAGGACCTGCCGCAATCGGACATGTGCGGTATGCAACCTGTGGTAAAGATGACCGCAGTTATGCTCAGCCCTTTGAACGACATCACATTCAGAAATCCAAATGGTTCAGCTTCGGCTTCAACGGCCAGCTGGCGAACTACCAGGATCTGTGTAAAGAAGTCCTGACCGAGTCTGACTTTCATCTGGCGCGGGAAACCGACACCGAAATCCTGATGCATCTGCTTTCCCAGGAGCTTTCCAAAGAGAACCCCGGTGAGCTGCACGAGATTCTGGGCACACTCAGCAAGCGACTGGACGGCGCCTACAATATTGTTTTTCTGGACGCGCTGGGCAACATGTTTGTCTCGCGGGATCCGGTCGGCATTCGCCCGCTGTGCTATGCCTTTGATGGTTCGCTGTTTGCGGCTGCCTCGGAGAGCGTCGCGCTGGCGAACATGGGATTTGATGAGGACCAGATCGAAAGCCTGGCGCCCGGTTCCGCGGTCATCATCAAGGATGGCGAACTCTCGATCCGCGAATATGCCAGGCCGACACAGAAAGCCCACTGCTTTTTCGAATGGATTTATTTCGCGAACGTCTGCAGTACCCTGGATGACCAGAGCGTCTACATCACCCGTAAACGACTGGGCGAAGAGCTGGCCGAACAGGAAACCGTGCCCATTGACGATGACACAATCGTGGTTCCCGTGCCCGACACGGCCAAAGCAGCTGCCGACAGTATGGCCTATCATTTAAGCGTGCCCTGCCTGGAAGGACTGATTCGTAACCGTTATATCGGCCGTACGTTTATCGAAGGTGCGAACCGTAGTGACAAAGTCCGTGCGAAATACACGCCGCTGCCTGAAGTTCTGGAAGGCAAACGTGTGCTGCTGGTGGAAGATACCATTGTGCGTTCCACCACAATGAAAGCACTGATCAGCCAGCTGAAAGAACGGGGACGCGCAAAAGAAGTGCACGTGCGCGTGGCCTGTCCGCCGATTATCGGTCCCTGTTTTTACGGAATCGACATGTCGACGATCAACGAACTGTTTGCTCCCCGGTTCCTGGATGGGGGCGATATGACCCCCGAAGTGGAAAAAGCAATGGCTGCTGCCATTGGAGCCGACAGTCTGAAATATCTGCCGAAAGAATCGATCGCACGCGCCGTTGGTCTGCCCGGAACATCGCTCTGCCAGGCCTGTATCGATACGACCTACCCCACAGACGCAGGTCGGAAACTGTATCAGATCGCCGTTGATAATTCGCAGAATGAAGACCGCGATTCCGATTCTCACCGGACCTACGATGTCACTCCTCCCACGCCGGTTCGCTCCTGACGGTCTGCTTAGAATTCAATAAAGGAATATACGGTCCTATGTCTGCCTCGCATGAGATAGAAATCCGCGTCCGCTATAACGAAACGGACGCGATGGGTTTTCTGCATCATGGAAATTACTTCACGTATTTTGAAATGGGTCGCACGGAACTCTTCCGCTCGCAGGGTGGCAACTATCGCGAGATGGAAGAGAAAGGTTACCTGCTGGTGGTCGCAAAGATCGAATGCAAATACCGTCTGCCCGCCCGCTATGATGATGTACTGACACTGCGAACCACGCTGGAGAGAGTGACCGGTGCCAAGCTGGAACACAAGTATGAACTGTTTCGCGACGGCGCGAGTGTCGCTGTGGCACACAGCGTGATTGCCTGTGTCGACCGAGAAGGTAATATCCAGCGCATGCCCGCAGCGATGGAGCAACTGGGTACGGAGAGTTAACGGGCTCTGCTTTGAGTCTGGTGAATGTGAACACGAACCCTGGTGTTGAATTGCACCCCACCCTCTCGCAGTGAAGAGAGATCATCCCTGATCTAATTCGCATGCGTCAACTGCGACCTCCTGCTCGCTGCGCTCGCCCCGGATTGCATCCGGGGTCACCCATTTTTAATTTCGAGTCGTTTCGTGTTTTTCGTGGTAGATAATTCCAATGCGAGGTTTCCATCAGTTCCCATTGCGGTGTGAAACTGGTTTGAAATTCGCCGCGCAGGCGGATAGATGGATCCCACCCGTACTGTAAGACCGGTCTGATGAGCGTGCCGGGATTGAGCGATTGCTCTGTCGGTTTTCTGTTCCCCTCTGCTCCGTCTTCAGTAGTTCGG